>Ga0209373_10000054_pt1 | contig 265337 bp, 210 predicted proteins | sample Higcelweek5metaG_FD_187173 | JGI IMG/M metagenome (GOLD analysis project Ga0209373, IMG submission 187173) | Freshwater pond sediment microbial communities from the University of Edinburgh, under environmental carbon perturbations - High... | ecosystem: Environmental > Aquatic > Freshwater >...
GGCGTCGGAACTCTTCCCCTTGCGAATTCCAAATCGAAACAATGGATATCGACGCGGAATTCGGCAAATCCCGGCTGCAATGGTTTGATTCCCAACACCGTCGTCTGCAGGAAATCGACCGGTGCGGTCGTAAAGCCATGGCACAGTGAGCCGGCTCCCCAGCAGGCCTTTTTGCCGAAATCGACAATGCCGATTTCACAGAGGGTTCGATCACCGGTTTCCAGCGAACGCCTCCAATATTTCCGGATTCGTTCCAATGCGGCAGCCGCCTGTCCAGTTTTCACCAATTCTCGCAGCACGAAAAAGTGCAGATAATAATCCGGCATCATGGCTTCAGGATCATTCAGTACGGCAGAGAAACCAGACCAAAGGCTTTCCGGAACCGCACCCGACAACAGTGCGAAAGCATGCGCCAGCTGGGAAACCACTGGAGGACGGGTCGCTCCCGACGGCTGAAATTGAGGTTCATAGAAACCACATGGATCATGGAGCCTACCATCTTTTCCAACGAATATCCGCAGTGCCGCCGAGCCAACCCGATCACGGCAATTACGATAGAAACCTTCATCGATTTCGCGCCGGGTCAGCCTATTCAGTTTCAGGAACAGTTCCAATGCGTTGACATATAGAAAGTTGAACATCGACTCGCGTTGATCGCGAAAACACACGTCGGAAAATTCGAATGCCCAATCGTAGAAATTCCAGGAGCCTTGCGGGGCGCTGACCAATCCATCGGCATCCCGGGTGCGTTCTACGGCGGAAAGGATTTTCTCCAGCCGCGGCAACCATTGGAGTACGGTATCGAAATCGCCGCTGTACAGAAGATATTCGTCGAAAATCTGAAACAGAAATAAATTAGCAGGCGGCAGCACCAGTTGCAATCCAGTACCGCGCGGCGCTGGACAAACACCCGGTACCCAGCCATCTTCCTGCTGTTGAGAAAAAAGCAAGTCGAACGCACGCCTGTGAATCGCTTCGGAACCGAACAATTCCAGACTTGTGCAGTTCTCTACCACAAGATCGTTGACCCAGAAAGCCCGTTCCCGCCACGGGCAGTCGATGAAAATATCGGTCATGCACAGACTCATTGTTTCCCGGGCTACCTCCCACAATCGGTTCAGCATCCAGTCGTCACAGAAGAATTCTCCGCGATTCCGGACCGGGTAACGGTGTTCAAGCAGGCCAACTTTCTGAATGCGCAGCGGTGAAGTCATTCCATAGATCACCAATTGCATATAGCGGAATCCACGTTCCCTCAGTATCGAACCGATACGATTTCCGCCGGGACGCAAGATATAGCGGTCCGTAAAATAATACGTGCTGCCTAGAACGTATGTGGTTTGTACGCGGTCCTTTTCGAGATGTTCGCCGAAACTCACCAGAACGGTTTCACCGCCCCGGGCACCTTCAATACAAATCTCGGGAAAACCGATCCGGTCCTGTCCGAAGTCGTAAACCAATTCCGTCGCCAGTCCCGTGCCCGGATACAGAATCAACGTTTCGCCAACCATTTTCAGACTGTCGTCCGGCAGAAATTGCCGTTCCGAGCGATCCAGAGTCTGTGCATGGCTTTCGTTCATGTTCGGAAGAGCCATTTTCACCCCCCGGACTACTGCCAGAGATACAGGCTCAACCGCGTTTTCCCGCAAGGGTGGAATGGCGCGCGGCGCCAGACGTTTGGCCGCCAACATTGGGTCGTCGGCAATTTTCGCAACCGGCCATTCGCCGACGTCAATGCCGAACAGCCATTGCATATCGTCCGGTGCCAGACGCAAGTCCCGATCTTCCATAAAACCAGTCTGCAGATTGAACAGTTGTTCTGCAGGCAACCAGTCCGGCGCCCGCCACGCTTTGAACGAGCAGTCGCTGAACACCATGTCACCGATCGTCATCCGCAACACTGGCGCAGCCGTCGGCGCAGCCACAAAATTGTCCTTCCCCGGCGACCAGACCACGATAGCCACATGATTACGTCCTTCATGGACGAACGGCGCAATTTCCCATGTATCGAAATAATTGACACCGGAACTGCCGCGCGCCGGACCGTTCCCGATGCGCAAAGCATTGATATAAAGGATATAATTGCATTCGGCGGCAATTTCCAGCAAAAGCGATTCCGGACGCTCGCCCAGTTCGAAATCCCGCCAGGCGCGAAACGCACAATTTTTCACCCCTTCACAGCCGGGAGCGGTAATCCAGCGGGCCTGTTCAATCATGGGAAACCGTCTCCAATTCCGCCAGCAGCCAACAGCTCCACAAATAGTTGGTCAACGCATCGCCGCTGATAAAACGACTTTTAAAACGGAGCCGTTCGGGAAGTCGTCCGGCATCTTCCGGTTCGATATAGGAAAATTGACGGGGGACATCGAACTTGAGCAGTTCATTGCTTACCCGGGCAAGAATTTCCGGACGCTCGCTCGGAAAACGGCGTGCAGCCTGTAATCCGCCGCGCAAGATCATCGTGCTCATGCCGGTACGGGCACCGTGGTAATGAACCGCGTGATTGAAATCGTCTGCCTGACGCAGTTCGCCGGTCTGCAGATCTTCGAACAGAGTCGTGTAGCAGCTGCCGTCAGGCGCCAAACCGCGTTCGCCTTCACGCCACATGACAAGCATGCTTTCGCGCCAAGTTTCTGCGTGAGCCGTATCGGGAACAGTACTGAGCACCAGTTCGGCATTCAAAGTGTCCATGCCGACGCAGTCTGGCAATGTCTCGATGATTTTCACGCCATGTTTTTTCTCATATTCGCCGAGCTCGCGTTGCCGGAATCGCGAATTTTGCGGAATATCCTTCCAGTGGATGGCTGTCAATGCCTCGGCCTCCCGACGGTAAATCGGATCGCCTGAGTATTTGCTCGCCAGATACAGAAGCGGCGGAAAACGCAGCGGCGGCCATGGCATATCCTTATAGATGAAATAAGTATATTTGTAGTCGCGTTTCCTCCAGAATTCGACCATGGAAACCATCAGATCGGCGACGCGGAGCCGAGTTTCGGCATCCAGCAACCCGTAACAGTTATCCAGTGCGCTCATCACATACTGCACCTGGTCGGTACTGGTCTGCAGACTGAAGCGTCCGCCATAACATTTAGGGAAAAATCCCCATTCCAGTTCTCTCCCAAGTTCCGCGACACGGAGCAGTGCCCCGGCCTTGGCGCGGATTTTTTCCAGCGTTTCCGCAGCGCCCGTCACATGGTATTTGTGGACCAGCGCGTTGAGATAGGCGCCGGTAGTCATGCCGACGTTTTCATAACCGCCGAACTCCGGACGGGTAAAGCCAGGAACACACCAGTCGTGCCACCCTTCCGGAATACCGCCGGCAAAGGTATCTTCCGTAAGCGGCGCTTCGGTACGGGCATCGATGACGGTCAGAACCAGGCCATTTTCATCAACGAGATGGGTGTCGAGATACTGTTCGAACCGTTCCGCATTGTTCAGAAGTGTTTTCATTGCATAACCTCGATTTCACTGAGCAGCCGAGCCCCGATCTGCCGCCAGTCTATCTTATCCAGCACTAGCCGGATTTTCGATGTTTCGACCGGCTTGAAGCTCATTTCCCGTACCGCGTCACGGTTGTTTTCTATGGCGGCAACTTTCCGCCAGGCATGTTTTTCCCAGACCTCAACATGGCAGGCTTCCAGCGGCGACCGGGCATCTTTCGCCCGTAGAATCGTATAGACCTTCACCCGGCTGATGGTTTGTGGTTTGCCGAAGTCGATCTCGACCCACGGGGCCGGGTCCTCGGGCCGGGGACTCCAGCCCATCCAGACACTTTCGGGCAGGGTTTCGCAAATCCCGTCCTGGAGGAAATACTCATACCCGAACTGTTCATTGGCGTGGCCCGGAGCCGAAGAAGAGCTGGTAATTTTCGGAACTCCCGCCGGAACGATGCCTTGGTTGTAATCGACAATTTCCGCCCGTCCGAGTTCCCCGGCGGCGGCGAGATTGCCGGGTTTCTTCCGCGCCCGATCGGCATCAGCGATGGCCGCGCGCACCGCAGCCAGGTCGATGCTGTCGGCAATCAGGGCATCACTCAAATACAAATGGGTTTCCAACGGTTCGAAATGGTCGAAAAAACTCCGTCCGGCGGTCTTGACGGCACGTTTTTCTCCGGAAACGGCCAACGTTACGGGCAAATCGAAATTCGTGGTGAATTTCACGTCGCACTTGCGGTATTCCGGATTGACCGCGATAATGACGAACCGGCCCTGATCGCGTTTGACGCCTGCCGGGAAAGATTCCATTTTTCTGCCGTTGACCTCGGCTTTGACGGCATCCATGTCGGTACGGGCCAGCAGGAATTCCGCCAGCGCGGCCGGTTCCTCCAGAACGTACTGGTCCCCGATACGCAACTGATTGCTGAACGCTCCACCAGTGGTACTGTAGGAAAACAGTGAAATCGCCTTGGCATTGCCGAGTAGCCCCAGATAAATCTGAGTGCGCATCTCATCGAAGGTCGGCGCCCGGGATTTGCCCCCGAAACGGTTGGTGTGCCCCCAGTCGAACGCCTGGATCACCAGCCATGGGCCAGGACGCAGCGAATCGCCGGTTTTCATGAATTGGAAGGAAGAAATTGCCGGCATGGCGTTACGATTGTCCCGGAAAAAATCCCAATAGCAGTCACCGCAGATGATATCGCTCGAATTGATGTAGCGACGCATGCCGTCCGTGCCGTAATGGTTGCCAACCGTCGGGTGATAGGGATCGACTTCACTCAGAAATTCACTTACGCTCTGGAACCAGAGAGGATTTTCATCCCGGCCCTCGGGTTCATCGGTAAGGTAATATGCCATGAAACCGCGATGCCGGCGTACAATTTCCACAAAACGGCGCAGATGTTCCTTCTGGACATCGTTAATCGCGCTTTTCTGCTGGTCGGCGTGTGTGAAATCAACCCATTCATAGGTGTAATTTTTCGGGAAAGTATGGTAAGGATAAATCACCGCCGGCCGGCCAGCGGCTTCGCACCCGTCGAGATAGGCTTTGGCCGCTTCCGGCGAACGGAACGGCGAAACGAAGTTGAAATCGAAGCTCACCCCAGCGAATTTTTTCTGTCTGGGAAGACCGAATATCCCCAGCGGCAACCTTCTTTTGCCTTCGATATGGATAATGCCTTCCCGGTCCAGCCATACCTCCCCTGGTGAAAACGGTAGTTTGCGGAAACGCTTCTTCGCGCCGCCAGAAACCAGATAATAGTCGCCATCCGGCATATTGACGAACGGGAATGTTACCTTGTTCAGCAACTGCGCCTTTTCGATGCGCTGCGTTTTCCGCAGATTCGGTCCCGTGAGGGTTACGTCCAGCGGTTGACCAATATTTTCGGAAAGCGCAATTTCAGCCTCGATACGGTCGATTTTCGGCATGGTCGCATAAATATTATCACGATACCACGGGGTTGTAAAGCGGATGATGACCGGCTGATAATCCAGCATAACGTTTTTTGAACGTTCGCAGATCAGTTCGTTGTGGCCGTTGCGGGCTTCAAGACGCAAATGGTATTCGCCAAAATTCTTCAGAGGCAAAACAAATCTGAAGCTGGATAATTTTCCGGGCTCGCCGCGACCGGCCAGTTCCTTCTCCGTTGCAACTTCTCCATTCCGGTCGACTAGGACGGCCCTCAGTCTGTATATTCGGAAGGCATTGCCGCTATTAACAAGCGATCCGGTGACTTCACAAAAATTGCCGTCCGGATTTCTTCTCGTCTGAACGGCCGTGTCGTTGAGCCGCCACTGGAATTCCCTGCCATCGAACTCCTTCAGCAACAATGATGCGAAAGCCTGAACGTCGCCGAATGCAGTAACGGCGGTTTTCACCGAAGCGGTGTGTTCCATGACCGCTTTGTTCTCGGCGGTCCGTCCGGCACAGCGGGTACGCCCCAGCAGCAAGGTCAGTTCCGGCAGTCCGCCCTGCCATCCGTCGTTAAACGCGCCGAGCGGAATGGCGAGTTCGAGCGTCCACCGGTCTTTTGATATGGTATGACTCAAAACTTTAACATGGCTTTCGAAACTGCCGTCCATAACGAAATTATTCAAGCCGGTATTGTCGTCAAGTCCGCTGAAGTCGGCCACCACGCCTTCGGTGTTGACCATGATCTTGAAGAGCCTCTTGTCATCGCCGCGGCGCGCGAAATTCAACTCAATACTGTCATCCATCCAGATTCTCGCATCATCGTGTCTGCGATTGGTTCGAAGCATACTGCCTGTCGCCGGTTCGTCGGCTTCGATGCCGATATAGAGATTACTGTTGTCATGAAAAATCTTGTAACGGGTTTGTACCAATGCCTTTTCCGCAGTACCAAGTCGATAAAAACCGCTCTGCCACGGTACTGCGGCTGCCAACACACTGCCGGATTTTCCGTCGCAAGCTAATTTAGGAATCTCCAGTGTTTCAGCGGCGCCTAGGGCCGCCATGAAACCAGCCACCAGCATTGAGGATACTGGTTTCCATAGTTTTCCAGTCATTTTTCAATCTCCGTTGTTTCTTTTGACGAGGTTATTTCCAATTTCAATTCTGTCCCCGAAAACCGGTAATGTTCCGGTCCATGTCCAGGATAAAACAGAACGTGTGCTATCAGTATATATTTTCCGGGTGGCCACCCGCTTGTGTCCACCTGGCGGATCACCGTGGCTTCAGGAACGTGTTTGAACCATTTCCAGCAGCCGAGTTCAATCGAATCATAACGGACATCTTTGGGGTTTTTCTGAACTTTGAGCGTAGAATTTTCAAAAAACCTCACTGGCGCATTTTTCCGATAAACGAAAAGCCGTGTGCCGCCGAACAGATACGGAGGGCACCCTTTGGCATAAATTTCGACGATGAGCGGTGTTCCAGACGGCAGTTTGTCCGGAATCGCCCGTGCCCGGAGTTCGTTCCAAGGAACCGGATCCGTCATCGACTGTTTCTTGGTGTCTGGAGCCGCATGAAGCATTCCGGCCATCAGCAGGATAAGCAGGCAGAATTGTTCAGTGTTCCATCGCATTTTTCAGTCCTTCCATCTTCTCAGGCCAACAGTCCGCTCATTACGGCGGCATAAACCCGATGCCCGTAGTCGTTGGGATGGTTGACACCGTTGCCAGTCAGATCGTAAAAATCCTTGCGTTGCAACAAGTATTCCCAAACTTTCGTCACATCCGCGACCGCCGTATGCCGCCGCCCGCCCAGTTCCCGGACCGCCGCGGCGAATGCCGCCGTGCATTTCGGCGGCGTCAGGCGCCAGTGAGGGTTGCCATACATGGGAGTCACCAGCACAAATTCCGTTTCCGAATTGCTGTCGAGCGCCATGTCCATGATCGTTTCCAAGTTGCCGGCGAACTCTTCCGGACTCAATTGAACCAGATCGTTCATGCCGTAGGCAATCACCAGCAAATCCGCACGGTTAGCGAGCCAGGTCTCCGGATAGTCGAACGCTTCCCGACTTCCGGCACCATTGATTGCGCAGTTTTGGAACGACACACGGGCGGCGAAACGCCGCCACAACTCGGCCATCCATTGATCGGCGTAGTTGGGCATAAACGGCTCGACGCCGACAAACGCGGTCGCGTTGTATCCTTCGCTGATACTGTCGCCCAAGAGCGTTATCCGCAAATTCGCATTTTGGTCGTTCAACCTTTCCTGACAACGGTCCAGCGTTCCCGCCGGAGCCGCTGGAAATAACGGGAATTCCGCGTCTGCACTCCGATAGGTGATCTCCACCTGATGACGTGCGAAAAAATCCCGGTTGTCGAAAAGCAACAGCCCGCCGTCGCAGGCTTCGGAAACCGCATCGGCGTCCGGCATCGGAAATAGTCGCGCCGTGGCCGGATTGGGTCTCAGTTCCGAGGCATCAAGCAGTGGAATCGAGGAAGTATCGGACCGCAGCAGCTGATTGCCGACAGCATCGAATTGCCAATCAAGACCGGCAAAATATTCCCTGCCCAAGGTCGGATTCTCCACCCGCAGTATTTCTACAGCCGGCAAAAGCAACGAAATTCGATCCCGTCCGGCAAACATTCCGGATTCCCGAAAAACCGTCCGGGTTTCCGGGAGCCAGAGAACGAAATTTTCCATATTTTTCTCCAAGGGGTCAAGAAGTTCGGGATTTACTCCTCCCATCCCCGTGCCGGAAACTTGGCGCGGAACTTGGCAAATGGGAAGGGAATTACCCATGAAAGTTATTTTGCGATGATGATCTTGAGCGGCGCTTCGGTAAAATATTCGCCTCTGAAACTGCCGCCGCTTTTCTCGGCACGAACCCGTACAATGGCTTGATAGGTTCCCGAGGGCAGGCCCTTGAGCGGAATATTCACAGGAAAAGCCCCCGTATTCCGGATGGACCGAAAGGGAAGCTTGACCAGCAGGAACCGGTCTTTGGCTGTGTCTTGGACATCCTTGATAACCTCTAGTTTCGTTTCTGCGGCAAACGCTGCTGGCAAATCGCGCCGCAAAATATAGACCTCATATCCGGTGCCAGTTACCTTGGGCTGCAACGCGACCTCGGCTTTGACAGCGGCAACACCGTTAGGAGCGCCAAACACTTCGGTACAGTCCAGTTTGAAACTCCTGAACGGCGGTTCATTTTCCTGATAAAGCATCGGCATCTTTTCATCGGGAGCGGTGACGGCAAGGTAGAGAGTCTTCACCCTCATGTCGGTTTTGCCATCGCCGATGAAATCCAAAGTCAGAGTGATGGCGTAGTCACCGGCTGCAAAGCCAGTCGTATTCAGATTGACCGGAATCATACCAACGGTATAATTGTCGGGCAGATAGGTAATGCTGATCAACGTTGCGCAGTCGTAAGCCCGCGCAGTCGGATGTTTCTGAAAATCCTTGAGTTTCTTATCGAAAAAATCCGCCGGCGAATTCTTGCGGATTACGGAGGCTCCCCAATTGCGGATGACAAACCCCGGTTGCGCTTCCACTTTGATATGAACATGAACCATCTCTCCGGCTTTGACGGCGGTCGTTTCCGGATCAAGTTCCAATACTTTGTACGGCTGTGTGGTTTCCGTCCCAGCCAGCAACGTTGTCCCCGCGAAAAAAGCAACGGCTCCGTTCCAGAATTTTTTTTTCATAATTCCTTTCAACTCCTTCCGAAAGATTACTTGATCTCATCGAGAAAACTGGTGGCTCGATAATAATTGGACCCGCTTTTGCAGTAGGCGAAGTCACCGACCGACATGTGGCGAATGAGCACATGCCCGTCCATATAGAGTACGTTGGCAGTATTCGGATGGTTGACTTTGCCGGTGGCTGGATAGCCCTGCAGGATATCATTCCAGATAATGCAGCCGGGATTGTCGCCGGCAAAGGAGCGTCGCCGCAGTTTTCTGGTGCCGTTGGTAGCATTTTGCCATGTAGTAGCCTGTTTGAATCTACCGTCGCTCCCCCAGTCTTCATCACTGAAATTCCAGTAGGTGTAACTGGTCCATATCTGCTGGGTCCCCTGGTACGTTCCGAAATTGGCGCTGTCGCTCGGACATTTGAAGTAATGTTCGTATTGTTTCTGGCGGGAAGTCGCCTGGCGTTCGACACCGAAATAATTACCCGCCACCAGCACATCCGGAGTGTGAAAATAACCAACCGACGCGGTGTCGTAAAAATACTGTCCCTGCTGAATATGAACATTGTTGCTGGTTTTATCCGGTCGAAAATCCTTGTTGCTGTCGGTGTACATCCGATCAGCAAGGCCAATTTGTTTGAGCTTGGCCACGCAGTTGATGGCGCGCGCACGCTCTCGCACAGCCCCCAGCGCCGGCAGCAGCATTGCCGCCAGAATTGCGATAATTGCAATTACAACCAGCAATTCTATGAGTGTGAATTTCAGAAGACTTTGCAATCCTCTCATTTTTTCAGTCCTTTCATTCCCTTTTTGCCTGATTTGCCATCGTTATTCTGCCAGTAAATGCGGTTTCTCGCCTGCCGGAACCATGAAAATTGGCCCTGCCGATTGTGAGTTGTCGCGCGTTCCGCCCTCCATAATCATTCTACTCCTCTATACCCACGAATTCAATAAGTGGCAATACTGCTTTTATGATTTTTCTGGCATCTCAATCTTCCTGTATCAATCATTATAATACAAAAAAATAAAAAAACAACATTATTAAAAAAAATCTTTTGTTTTTTGTGGCAATGTTACTTTTGCCGGAGTATATTGTGAAAAAATGGAAAGGAAGGCGGAAGATGAACAAAAATCAGGAGCTCCATGCGATCCTGGAGGGAGAGCTGCAAAAAGGAGAATATCCGGTCGGGTCCCGATTCCCGTCCGAATACGAATTGGCCGAACGTTTCGGCGTCGGCCGCTGCACCATCAATAAAGCAGTGTCCGACCTGATTGCGACCGGCTGGCTGGCGCGCGGAAAGCGTGGTTCCGGAACGCGGGTGTTGCGGCACGAAAAATATCCGCAGGGCCGATTGGTCTTTCTGGGCAACTGGGCGCATTACCACAATGCCATGGTGTTAATGGGGATTCAGCGTACTGCCATGACCCGAAATTATGCAGTAGAATTGAGCTGCCCGGCGCGGGAGGAACTGAATCGCAACCTGGACCGATTTGCTGGCGGCGGAGTTTCCGGAATCATCACCATCGCTTATGACTGGTTGCCAAAAGACTATCCACTACCGGTAGTATACATCGATTTTGGAACTCCGGAATACGACCCGGCCTGTCACAACGTGGTCAACCGCAATTATGAGGGGGCACACAACATTGTGAAGGCACTGCTGGCGGCCGGGCATCGCGAAATCGCCGTTTATACCAATCGAGATTACATGCATAGTCACCGTTACTTCCGAGTGAAAGGGATGCTGGACGCATTGCGCGAAGTCGGCATCCCCGATGTGGAGGACCGGGTATTCGTCGGGTTGGAATATCAGGTTTACGACGCCTCGGAAATGCTGGAACGGCTTTATCGCAAATTCCCGGACACCACGGCAGTCGCCACGGTCAGCGATGACCTGGCAATTCAAGTCCTTATTGCCATGAAAAATTTTTCGATATCGCGTCCGCCAGTAATCACCGGTTTCGGCAATGTCGCCAATATCAGTGACGTCTATATGCTCCCGACGGTCGACCAGCACCCACAACACCTAGGGGCGCGAGCCTGCGATATGCTGATCGACATCTTGGAAAAACGCCGTACACCGGACCCGATCATGGAATATGTCGATGCCACACCCATCAACCTTGCCAGTATCCCCAGAATCTGATAAAGAGAAATTGCTGAATGATTGATAGTTACTCTCAGGCTGAAGGTGTATTTGGAAGAATGTCAAATCGAAGAAAGCAATGGGCTTTTCTTGAGGAACAAAAAAATCCACGACCAAAGATATCAATTGGAAGCAGAACATTCCCAACATCCCGGAACAAGTATTCTCTCTGGAAGTGTTCAACACTTTCGGCATGTATCCAGTCGGATATGATGAACATATCGTGGAATACATGTCCTTCTTCGGGGACCTTGATGAACAGAAAAAGTTCGGTCTCAAGAACCTTGCAGCGTTCTATGAAGGCCTGATACAGAAGAAATCCCATACGCTTGAAACTCAGCGTCTGCTAGATAAGAATTACGACAAACCGCCGTTCCCTGCCGATGCGGATCATCCATATTATGCGGAAAATCCCTGTTGGGTCATCACTGCATTTGAGACCAATACACCGGCCTATTTTGATGCGGTCAATATACACAACAACGGCGCGGTAGGCAACTTGCCTGCAAACGTGATTCTGGATGTCCCCAGTCTTGCAATCGGCAGAGAAGTCCATTTCATCCACGCGGGGAACCTGCCCGCTGGACCTGCGGAAATCTACCGATGCCAGACCGCTTGCATGAGATGATTGCGCAGGCGTACGAAGAGGGCAAGACAGTCTGGCGATCTAGGCACTTTGCCTTGATCCATACGGTCGCTGTCTCACTCAGGCAAAAATATGTGGGCTAATTTTCGGGCAATTTACAAAAAAGAACTGACAACATTCAAATAAGAAGCGTCAAAAGAAGCAAACTTGACTTTTTTTGAACTTTTTACATATTTCACCTCATTGTTTCCCCTCGCGCAGAAAGACAATGATCCGATTCTGAGTTTGCACTTCCGGGGTCCAGTCATCCGGCAGCGGGCGAACAAGAGCTATTGTCTTCTTTTCAGACGGCAGAAGGTCGAAGCAGTTGTCATCCGGCAGAAATTCGTCCGTATTCAGGCGGATTCCGAAAGCGGGAATGTCCGCAGTCACCTTCAAATGGGTCCGGTCCAGTGTCTGAATCCGGATTTCAGGGACAGCCAGAGTGTCATACTCCCAATATTCCGCTGGGAAAGAAAAATCTTTCAACGTCATTCCCTTGATCGAGGTGAACCAGTGCCGGGCATTTCCGACAGGGGTTCCCTCCCCGTCTTCCAGCCGGGCATAAATGAAACTGCGGATGGTTTCCCACGGCCATCCCATGGTGGTATAAAAAAATCCCGCCCGGACAGTTGACATGGCTTTGACGAAGACCTCTTTTTCGTATTCGGCCACCGTTTCGCCGTTGAGAAAGCGGTAGCGCCCGAAACAGAGCTTCCCGCGGAATGCTTTTGCGGTCCGGTTCGTGACGAAAAATTCCATGCCGCCGTCTGTTTCGCGCAGGGAGACCATCACCGGAGCAAAGGCCCTCTTCATGTGGTAAAAGAGCGGTTTCCGCCGGGCGTAATAATCGTGCGCAGTCCAGCTGGAAGTGGGCCAGCAGTCATTGTACATCCAGTAAAGGGCGCCGGAACAGATTTTGAGATTTCTCAGATACATCCGGGTCATGGCCCCCAGATGTTCGGCCTGAAGGTCCTGCATGAGTTTCACCGCATATTCCAGCGGCATGGAATCGGGATCTTCGGAGAGAAACGCTTTGAAGGGCTCCAACTCCCGTTTCACGAAGACTCCGTTGGCGTGGTGGCGGTAAGCTCCGGAGAGAAGAGAACGCTCTCCCTCAGGAAGATATCCCAGTAGCGTTTTCATCTCCGGAGGCGCGGTCCATTCATAATATTCCATCATCATGCGCCCGACCGGAAGCAGTTTTCGGCGGAAATCCAGACGTTCTTCGCGGGTCAGTTCGGAAGTGAGCGTGTGACTGTCTCCGGTCTGGTCGCTGCGGTGGAACGCCCCTCCATCCGGACTGCAGTGACGGTAGATGCTTCCCGGCGCAAGACGTTCCAGAAGGCCCGGAAGGAGGTTGTCAAACAGTTTTTCTCCATAAAGGCGGTCCGTCTGTATGTGCCAGACTTCCTCGTAACCGTCATAAATCTCATTGTTGCCGAACCACTGAATGATGCAGGGGTGCCTCCGCAGCCGGAGGACGGCTTTTTCCGCCTCGCGGACAGCGTTGTCCAGAAAAGCGGAATCGTCGTCCGGATACAGGGAACAGGCATACATGAAGTCCTGAAAAATAACGATCCCAAAACGGTCGCAGAGATCGTAAAAGGACTCGCTTTCATAAACGCCGCCGCCCCAGACGCGCAAAGCGTTTCCGTTGCCCCGGATCAGGTCTTTCAGCAAGAACCGGACCTTTTCGAAATCTCCGCTTCCGATCATGGAATCCGCCGGGACCCAGTTTCCGCCGGTGAGAAAAGTCCGTTTCCCGTTGAAAAGAAAGGAGTAGAGGGAACCGCCTTCCGGCACGACGCTTTCATCGAGTCTCAAATCCCGGATGGCGAAATGTCCTGAAACCGGAGCGATGCCGTGATCTTCCGGCGTAAAAATGAAGTCATACAACGGCTGAGCACCGTATCCGGCCGGATACCATAACTTCGGATTTTTGAGTTCGAAAGAGAACTGGTTGGGACCGTTCCGGAAGGAAATATTCCGTTTTTCAATGACTTTTCCATCCAGAGAAACGGTCAGGACCGCGGAATGTTCCGAGAAAGATTGCGCGGGGTTGTTTGCTTCGAAATCAATGGAGCCGTGAATCCGGGCCGATTTCTGGCCGACGGTATACTCCGAACGGAAAAAATCGTTCCGCAGAAATCCGGGTTCCGATGTTTCCAGTTCAACTTCCCTCCAGATTCCGCATGTGATAAGGCGGGGAGCCCAATCCCATCCGAAGGTGAACTGGGGTTTCCGGAGCCAGAGACGCCGCATGGCCTCCTCCTGGGCGGCATATCGTTTCAGTTCCTTCCCATCGGTAAGGGAAAGACCGTCATTGAGTTCGATTGTCAGCGTGTTTTCTCCATCCCTCAAAGCATCGGAGACATCGAACTCGTGCTCGACGAGAGCATTCTGAGCCGTTCCGACCGGTTTTCCGTTCAAGGAGAGCGAAGCCTGATAGTCCAGTCCTTTGCAGAGCAGCCGTGCCTTGAAAGGACGATCAGGAGGGACAAAGGAAAAGGTTTTCGTGAAAACCCATTCTTTTCTCTCCCATTTTTCCGCTTCGAGGGTATTCAGCCCGTAGTATGGATCGGGCAGAAGCCCGGCCTTCAGCAGGTCCCGGTGAATATCCCCCGGAACTTTCGCGTTGATTCCGGCCTTCGGAAAATTCATGATCCCCGGATTTTTCAAATGAAGACACCACTCGCCGTTCAGATTGATTTTCATGGTTGTTCCTGTTTTTTGTATGTTTCAATTTTCCAGTATTCTGACTGAATTCCGGACGACCAGACGGCAGGGAAGAAGTTTCTGGAGAAGTTTTCCGGGACACCGGTCAATGACCTGCCGCAGAATCGACATGGCCCCCGACGCCATTTCCGAGACATCCTGATCGATGGTCGTGTGCGGCGGACAGAACCATCTCGAACAGTCCTTCTTTTCGAAGGAAATGACGGAAAGATCGTCCGGAATCCGGAGGTGCAGAAGCTGAAACGCGTACACGGCTTCGTTCGGCAGGGATTCCCCGCAGAGGACCGTTGCGGTCGGGCCGTCCTTCATCATGAGCGCCAGCAGTTCGATTAAAGACTGTTCACGGGGGCGAAAGACCGAGGGAGACAGCGGCGGGAATCCGTGTCTTTTCATTGTTTCTCGGTATCCCCGCAGCCGTTCCTTTCCGGCCAGATTGGAAAAGGAATCCAGAACAATCGTGATTTTCCGGTGTCCGCTCTCGATAAGATGTTCCACAGCGGAGACTGTTTCCGCGTGATAATCCGGGAAAATGCCGTGACAGTTTTCCAGAAGATTTCCGACCGAGATCAGCGGCATTTTCAGACTCCGGAACGAGTCCCGGTATTTTGCATACTGCACGTCATTCAAAAGAATGACAGCCGCTTTCGTATAACTGTCCAGAATCCGGTCGGTGTCCTCCGCCTCCACGATGTTCAGATGAAATCCGGAACGAGTGATTTCCGCGACCAGCTGTGCCAGAAGAATTTCCTGAAAGCCGTTCCCTTTTCCAAGACTCTCCAGTGAATCAACCACCAATGCGATGGTTTCCCGGACCGCTGTCTGCTGGGGAGAGTAGTTCAGTGCTCGGGCAGCCCGGAGAATTTTCTCCCGGAGCGGTTCGCTCACGGCCGCTTTCCCGGTAAAAACCCGTGACACGGTGGCTCTGGATACTCCGCATTTTAAGGCAATGGTTCCGATGTCCGCTTTTCTTGAATTCATGTTGTTTTCCCGTTCTTTGTGAAATCGTTTCATGTTAATATAAACCTTTTCAAATTATTTTTCAACCGTTTTCCTGTTTTTCCCCGAAAGATATTTCCTATGGATCAACGAGGGCCGCATAGCTGAAAATGATACGATATTCTTCCTGTGCTTTTAAAGCTATTTGGTTATTTTTTTCAAGTGCGTTTTTAAATAATTTGTTAATTTTCAAAAAATAATGTGTGAAAAGAGCTTCCCATTTTCTGATTTTTTCAAGATGTCAACACGTTAGGCATATTATAAGCAGATCTTCATAAATATTTGACAAATAGAAAAGGTATGATATATTATCTGCATGTCAACCGGAGATGTATCATGAAAATAGTAAAACTCGCCTTATCCGAGCAGGAGAAAACAGAACTTGAGTATCTTCAAATCAATGGATCAAATCTGTTGAGGGAACGAAGTTTGGCGATACTTCATTGCGCTAATGTACCATAGTTCTTCAAGGGTAGTCTCCTTTATGAACTTTGAGCGGTCCACATCGGAGATTACCCTTACTCTATATGACTGCAAAAGTCAAACCTTTCCAGTCCTCCGGCTGAAGCCGGAGGGTTACAACTATACTTAACTCGGGTTGTCCGCACCTTACGTCACGCGCATCCTCGGACTGGCCAATCTTGCCCCAAACATCGGCGAAGCCGTCTGCAACGGTTGTAAGCCGGAAGACGTTTCACTTGCGCGTCTTGTCAAGTCAAGGGCTTCCCGGATGTCTGGAGGAGCAGAGAATGGTAATGTGATTTCAGAGACGGTAGGGCGCTTCCAAAACGACAGCGTATTCCTATGCACGTGCAATCCCGTCGGGCTCCATGGAGATTCATTCCAGAATGGGATTGCTGTAAAACCGCGCAAGCTACGTCTTATAGAATTTGATAGATATTGAGCCCCCTTATGGTCTTTGACCATACCCAGAGAACGTTGTTTTCCAAGGCGTATCAAAAAAATGAAACGTTTTATAAAAAATCTTTTTTTATGGCTTGAAAAATAAAGTACAGTGTGTTATTATAAGATCAAAAGATAATATAAAACGATTCATTGGTGAAAGATGAATACAAAAATCAGACTGGTGGATATTGCAAAGCAGAGTGGAACGTCGCTGGCCGCTGTTTCCAAAATTCTCGGGGGCAGCCGCTGCAGCAGTATCGGAGTCCGCAAGGAAAAGGCCGACCTGATCCGGAAAATTGCAGCTGAAAATCATTACGTTGCCAATGTCCATGCGCGGGCGCTTCATGGTCAATCCATAAAACTGCTGGGTGTTCTTGTCGACAGCCAGCAGGCGCCGGTCATGTCACGCCTTCTTTCCAATATTGAGCACCACGCGACACAGCGAGGGTATCAGATCATCGTGGGAGAAGCCCACAACAGCATAGAAAGTCTGCATGATACATACTCCGTGCTGAAACAACAAGGGGTGGACGGCGTTATCTGCATGTCGCACGATTATCCTTCCCATGGAAAAAAATTGGCGGAACTGTTTCGGGACGAAAAGAATATTGTGTTTCAGGATACTCCAAAACTGAAAAATCCTTACGCATGCGTAAATCTGGAACTCGAGTCCGGAATAAAAGAAGCGATCAAATACCTGCGTGCAGGAGGCCGCACAAATATCGGATTGATATGCGGACATCAGGTCAAAGCCAAAACGACCCAGGCCCGGTTGAATGCTTATCGCGCTTTGGTCCCGGCGGAAAAACAGAGGGTTTGGATTCTGAAAGACGAGAAAGGGCATAGTATTTTGAAAGAAGAAATGCAACGGGCTGTTTCATCGTTTGTCATTCCGGAAAAACTTGATGCGCTTGTCATGTATAACGATCTTCACGCGATTGCCATGCTTGGAATTCTGGCGCGAGCCGGAATCAGGGTTCCAGAGCAGATTTCCGTCATCGGTTGCGACAACGAGCCTTTCGGAGAATTCTGCAACCCGTCCCTGACGACAATCGACCAGAACATGGCCCTCGTGGCAGGCTCCATGGTCGATCTTCTTCTGGATGTCATTAAAAGCCAATCCGGGGAAAAAATAACAAGAACCATTTCCATCAAACCGAAGTTAGTCCGCAGGGAATCCGCATGAGAAGGACTTCCCATAAACCTGTAACCGGGACACGCATCAGGAAAGCAATTATATGAATGCGAAGAAACAAAGAAAAATGCAGCCGGGATGGATTGGTAAATTTTTTCTGGCAATGACCGCCTGTTCAGGGGTTTTCTATATCCAGGCACAGGAACCGGTCCGATGGCCGGAAGGAAAAACAACGAGATATTATGATCAATATATTATGCACCATTTCGAGGTGGAAGGCAAAAATGCGTGGATCGCCGAACCAGCAAAGCCTTTGCCGGGAAATCCGTGGGTCTGGTGCATGGAATTCCCGTGGGCGTTTTCATACCGCTGCGGAGCGCCGGAATTCCTGCAAAAAGGATTTTACTACGGACATGTGGAGGTCGGAAACACTTTTGCGTCTCCGGACGCGCTGCGGATCATGGAAAAATTTTACAGGAAAGCCGTGGCAATCGGGTTGAGCCCGAAAGTCGCCCTCATGGGATTAAGCCGGGGAGGACTTTATGCCTACCGTTTTGCTGTCAACAACCCGGAAAAGGTTTCCCTGATTTACGGAGATGCGCCAGTTTGTGATTTCAAAAGCTGGCCGGGGGGAAAAGGCAAGTCGAAACGAAGCGAAAAAGACTGGCAGTCCTTGATGAGCTGCTATAGATTCAAAGACGAAACCGAAGCCTTGAATTACCCGGGGAATCCGGTGGATAATCTGAAAATTCTGGCGGAGCACAAAATCCCGGTTCTTCACGTGGTCGGTGAACTGGATACGACGGTTCCTGTTGCGGAAAACAGCGATGTTGTGGAAAAAAGGTATAAAGAGCTGGGGGGAATGATCCAAGTCATCCGGAAAAAGAGTGTTCATCATCATCCGCACGGACTGGATGACTGCACACCGATTGTGGAATTTATCATGAAATATAACACAAAATGAAAATGCAACAATTCAAAAGGAGGTTTGCAATGGCACTGTCAAACATGGTAAAAAAAGGTCCGGCAGAAAATTTCACACTTATTGAACTTCTGATCGTGATTGCGATCATCGCGATCCTGGCATCCATGCTTCTGCCCGCGCTGAACAGGGCCAGAGGAATGGCGAACAAGACCAAATGCCTGAACAACATGCGGCAGTGTTATCTCGCCGTTTACAGCTACGTGGACGACCACAGGGGATGGGCTCCCTACGGAAGCAATGTGTATCTCCGGTTCTGGAACGCATCCACCAATGGCGGAGTCAGCGGCTATTTCGGAAACAGAAATCAAAAGATTCTGCCGAAAGCGGCGATATGTCCGGAAGGCCGCCGTCTGGCAGGCGACAATACGGACGTCAATGGTTCGGAATACGGGAATTCCAGTTACGGAGTGAATGCCCGTTACATCAATTCATCCGGCACAACGTCCCGGTTTGACTCCATCAAAAAGACCACTCGAAGAATGATCCTTGCGGAAATGGGAGAAGGCGCGGTTCTTGTTCCGGCCTCTCCTATCCCTTATCCCTATTACGAAACACTTTCTTCCACCTGGTATTATGTGGCACTCCGCCACAACGGGCGAAAACCCCTGACATCGAGCACCTCGGCCGGCGCCAGTTATTTTGCGAATGGCAATTTATGCAGCAATCTGGCATTTGCCGACGGACACGTGGCGCCACATCCATTGAAGAAAATCCCACCCAATACGGTTCAAGCCAACGACATCGACAATTATTTTCATGACTGACCGTTTCAGCGAAAGGAAAACGATATGAACGCAGATTTCAAAAAATATACCGCGAAACTATTCGAGCCCGATCCGGAAATCGAGTTCAGAATCCAAAACGATACCGAACGTTTCCGGAAAGGGTTCGGAAAGATTGTCTTGAAGGATTCCCAAGGGAATCCGGTCAAACACGCGCGCGTCTCACTGAAATTGACAAAACATGAATTCCAATTCGGATGCAACGCCTTCATGTATGACGAATTCCCGGACGACGAGAAAAACCAAGCCTATGCGGAAACATTCAAGGAATATTTCAATCTTGCGGTAGTCCCATTTTACTGGAGCACACTTGAACCGGAAGATGGAAAACTCCGTTTTGCCAAAAACAGCCCGAAAATTTTCCGGCGTCCCGCCCCCGACCTCGTGCTGGAATTCTGTGAAAAAAACAATATCACGCCCAAAGGACATCCGCTGTTATGGTATGCCTTCTTCCCGGAATGGGCGCCCCGTAAACCGGAATTGCTGAAGGAACGCATCGAACGTCATATTGCGGAGATCGCGGACCGTTACAAAGGCAGAATCCGGAATTTCGATGTTTTGAACGAAGTGCTGGTCTGGGATGACATGGTGGAACATTCCATGCCGGAAAGCCATGTGGAATTCGTTTTCCGTCTTGCGGAAAAATATTTCCCGGCCGGCACAACGCTGAACTATAACGAGGCCCCCCATCCCGCATGGGGATATTTCGGAATGAATAACAGGGAATACACTCCGCTGCTCGCTTTCGCAAGAGAAATGCTGTCCAAAGGATGCCGTATCGACTGTCTCGGACTCCAGGCGCACTATGCTGTTTCAATGTCTCCCAGGGAAATGTTTGACTACAAGCTCGGTATGAATTCATATGGACGCATGTATGATCCGGCGCATCTCTTCAGGATGATGGACGGCTATGCCTCGCTTGGGATTCCGTTCAACATATCGGAGATTACCATTCCCGGGAATGAAGCCTACGGGGGAGAAGAAGGCCAGGCGGAGGTGACGGAGAAACTCTACCGCATCTGGTTCAGCCATCCTGGCAATACGGGCATCATCTGGTGGAACATGGTCGACGGGACGGCGGCTTATGCGCCATTGGGTTCGCTTGAAGGGGAAAATCAGTGGCAGGGCGGATTCGTGAACTATGATTTCTCCAGAAAAAAGTCTGCCGAGGTTTTGCACAGACTGATTCATAAGGAATGGACAACGAATGTTTCTTTTGACTACGCCGACGGCGCCCCCAACAAATTCCACGGATTCTACGGAGACTATGAATTGACGGTAAAAACGGATTCCGGAGAAGAAAAACTGAATTTCGGACTGTATAAGAACATAAAGAACACGGAGACATTTACCCTGAAAGGCTGAAATATGAAAAAAGAGTTTGCTGTGATGGCGGTTGTCCTGACAACCATTTTGTGCGGGGCGAAAGAGGTGATGCCCATTGTTCAAATGCGCGGGGGAATCGGGAATGCGTTATACCGGATTGAAAAAGAAAAACAGACCACTGTCGCTTTCATCGGAGGCTCAATCGTGGAGATGCGGGGATTCTCCAAACTGACGGAAGAATTCCTCATGAAGACATATCCAGAATGCAGGTTTACATTCATCAATGCGGGAATCGGGTCAACCTGTTCGGACCTGGGGGCCGCACGCCTGAAACGCGATGTCCTTTCCAAAGCAAAACGGATTGATCTGCTGTTTGTCGAATTTGCAACCAACGACCGGGGCGACGGCAACTTCAAGGAGGAATATTCCGCACGGGCGATGGAAGGAATCGTGCGTCAGGCGCGAAAAAGCAATCCCGGCATGGACATTGTATTTCTGTATACGGCAAATGAATCCTTTACCAAAGATTTTTCTTTTGCCGTAATGCCTTCCATTATCAGTGCCCATGAGAAAGTGGCCGCTTATTACGCTCTGTCTTCGGTCAGTTTCGCACAGGACATTGCCGAGCGTCTTGAAAAAAAGGAATTCGACTGGAAAAAATTCGGAGGAGTGCATCCGTCCCCCTTCGGAGCCGGGCTTTATCTGAATGATATGAAAGCACTCATCCTTGCGGGAAAGGCCAATGTGAAACCGATATCCTATCCTCTTCCGGAGACAAAACTGGACCGCTTCTGCTTTGAGAACGGAAAGCTGATCGACATTCATGCCGCAAAGATCGGAGACGGATGGAAAATAGAAGTCCCTGACTGGAAAAAACTCGGAGGGAACACCCGGAAAAGATATACGTCCATTCCCATGCTCTGCGGCAGCGGCGCGGGTTCGGAATTCGTTCTGGAATTCACGGGGACGGCGATCGGCGTTTTCGTTTCTTCCGGTTTTGACTGCGGCAGCATTGATTACAGCATTGACGGAGCGCCTTTCCAAACGAAGGAGCTGTTCTTCTGGCACAGTCCGAATCTGCATTATCCTCTGCACCGGTGTCTGGCCTCGAATCTGGAGGACGGCAAACACACTTTGAAAGTGAAGATCGGAAAAGACCGGACGAAAACAAGCTACGGCGTCAGCAAAGGCAACGTTGTCCGGATTATGGCGTTCACTGGAAATTAACAGAAAGCGGGAGTTGGGATGAAATACAAAAAATGGCTGTTTTCCTTCCTTGTGCCGATCGCCTTTGCCGTCCATGCGGAGAATTGGGTTAAGGACGACGGTTTTGAGGCTGAAAAAAGCTCGTGGATCCTCGAAAAACAAGGAGCTTCCTTTGACACGACGGAAAAACATTCCGGAACGCGGTCATTGAAATTGTCCGACTTCAAGGGAAGTTCCGCGATACAAAAAATTCCAGTCAATCAAACGGAAGCCCAGCCGCTTGAAATATCGGTCTGGTGCAAGTCCGCCGGGATCAAAAAGAAGAGTCCGAAATCACGCACCTATCTTCTCCCTGTTGCGATTTTCCAAAACGGACAATCGGACTATCACATGGAACCGCTGGCCTTTGAAGATGGAAATTCCGATTGGTCGAAGCGGATGATTCATTACATTCCGCGAAGTCCGTTGAAAGAATTGGATCTCTATCTCATTCTTGAAAATTGTGAAGGCAATGTCTGGGTGGACGATGTATCCGTCGGAACTGCCGGAAAAAGCGAAAATGGAGACAACTGTCTGAAAAACGCGTCCTTCCTTCAGGGCGGAAACAGCTGGAAGATATGGAACGGTTTTATTGACCTAGGAACCGGACGGGAAGGTTCGCCGAACAGTCTGTGTTTCTCGTTTCCCGATGAGAAAACCCAAGGTGCGCACGCAACCCAAAAGGTGACCCTTGATCAGAAGGAGGCGGCTCCGATCCTTTTCAGCGTCTGGTCAAAAACGAAAGGAGTTTTGGAAAAGGGAAAAAGTCAGGATTATTATATGCACCTGACGGTATTCTATCAGGATGGGACCACCAACTGGCAGGTTCCTCCGCAATATCTGAATTTCAGCAATCACGACTGGGAAAAGAAAGAATACATCTACAATCCCCCGAAACCGGTCAAAGCGGCTGAACTGTATCTGGTATTCCGTAAAAATATCGGAACGGTCTGGTTCGACGACGCGGAGATCAAAGAGTTGAAAAGCGAAAAAACAGGCGAAAAAATCCCTTGCAAAGTGAAGGAAGCCCCCGATGAATCCGGCGCAATGACAGTTCAAATGGAAAATGCATATGTAAGACTTGTCATCGACCCGGCCGGAGGCGGAACCTGCAAAAGTTTCATTGACAAGCGGACCAATACTGGCTTCACTGGCGAAAATATGGATTACAGGATGTTCACCGACCGGCTGCGGGAACAGACGCGCACAGCCTTGTTCAAGCAGCCATTCAGCGTCAAAATCCTGAATGACTCTTCCGAAACCGTTTCATTGGAATTGTTGCTGGACCCAACGCCGGGGTTTCCCTGGGTGACATTCAGCAAGGTCATTACCATTACCCGTGACAGTCCCCTGGTCAAAATCACCTACCAGTTCCATAACAAGCCCGCCTCCATGGCCCCGGTTGTGATTTCCCCCTACTTCCGCAGCGGGGTAAGTGTTATTGGCAAACCCACGACATTCTTTTATCCGCTGTCCAAAGAAATGAAAAGCGATTTGAATACGGCCGGAGGCGGTCCGGTTTATCTGGACGCCGTCAAGGGATGGATCGGGGGGACCGCCAGAGACGGAACCGGAATTGCCTGCGAATATGATTTTTCACGTCTGGCGGGAATCACTGCATGGTATGGCGGAATGAATCAGTCAACCCTTGAATGGTGGTTTTCCCCGGTCAGCATAAAGAACGGAGAAACTTTTTCCACCGATGTCGTCTGGCTGCCTCTCAACGGACTGAAAAGCATCGACAGCGTGGAAAATGGAATTGCAGGGTCTTTTATCGAACAGGACGGCAAATACGGGTATGCGCTCGTCTCCGGAAAAAGGATTTCCTGTTCCATGGTGGCGGAAGCGGAATATAAGGATTCTGAAGTCGTCAGAAGAGAGCAGGCAATAGCCCTGTCCCCTGATAAAAATGCCGCAATATTCTTTGATTTTCCAAATAAGGAGTCCATCCGGCACATTCGTTTCAGCCTCGTTCAGAATGGAAAAACTTTTTTTTCGGCGGAAAAGCCTTTCACGAAAGAGTATCAGTATCAGCCCGGAACCGCAAAAGTCCCTCCGGCGGAAGTAAAGCCCTTTACGCTGACGCTTTCCCAAAAGGTTGAAACACCGCATATTCCGTGGTGCATCCCTTACTACAAAGGAAAAACGAAAATTCTCGGGTTGATCGACTACCGCCACGGACGCGAATTGGTCGAACTGGCACAGAGAATGGACATCCATTTCAATACCGCCCGATTGTCCGACAATCTCACCGTTCTTCTGCAGGACCTGGCCGAACGTTACCTGCAATTCAACTTTGACGACGCAAATGCAAGTCTGGAGGCTCTCCTGACAGAAAAATATGATGTCATCATTGTCAGTGGAAATCTCTGGAAACGCTTCAATTCAAAAAACGTGGAAACAATTCGTAAAATGGCGGAATCCGGAACGGGTCTGATCCTCATCCATCCCGGAGAAGTCCCAGCCTCCATTCTTCCGCTCACACCGCTGCGCAGTCCGAATCCGAACTCAAAATTGCAAATGAATTTTTCAGGGAATTCTCTTTCTGGAATCGGTACGTATGGTTCTACTGTGCCTTTCTCCGCATGGAAAAACGGACAGTTTTCCAATTATGATTTTTCTCCGAATGCCGTGATCCTTGCCAAATCCGGAAAATATCCTTTTCTCGTGAAAGGGGGAAAGAACTGTTATGTCATCAGCTACCTGACTCCCGCCTTGCTGCCGATGCTGCTGCATGAGGAAAAATTTCCCGGTTACAACTATACGGAATCCCAGTTCCCGTTTCTCATCCGGACAATTCTGGAAGCCGCGGGCAAAGCGCCTGAAACCGAACTCCGGAACCTGTCCGTTCAGGGGAAGCGGTTGAATTTTGAACTTACAGGGAATCCTCCGGGAAAAAATCTTTCCGCGCGGATTTTCCTTGAGTCCGTTTTGACATCGGAGAAAAAGGAATCCACGGTGAAAATCAACGCAGCGGTGTCTTCCTATTCATTGGAACTGCCCGCGGAGTTGGCACCGGGTGAAAATCTTGTGAAAATCATTCTGCTTTCCGACGGAAAAGTATTCAACTGGGGCGGATGTGTCGCCGTAAAACAGCCCGCAGCGGAAATAACCGGGCTGGAAACCGATACGGAAATTCTTTACTGTGCGGGTGACCGGGTGAATGGGACGCTCGCCGTTTCCGGCAAAGCGGCAAAAATCAATGTTCAATTAAAGGACGCCTGGGGACGGATCATTGCGCGGCAAACGGTTCCATCTGGAAAATTCAGCATTGAGATTCCGGAAGCCTCCACGAGAAGAATGTATCTTCAGGCGGAAGCGGTTGATGGAGATGTGCTTCAGGACAGAAAAGAAGTCTCGCTTCAAGTTGCGCTCGACCCCGCGGATGAGGGCTATACGATCTCCACGGGGGACAACCACATGGCCAGCGACAGAAACCGTTTTTTTCAGGAAGAATATTACAGGATTCTCCGGGAACTCGGGGTGGATACGCTGCGTCTTTGGACAGCCAACCGGCCTTGGGCGTATGACGACTATCTCCGCTTGAATTTCAGCTTCATATTCCCCGTTTTTCACGGGAAACTGACGGAAAGCTTCACCAAGGCGTTTGTCCAGCCCTATCTGAAGACAAAAGACAAAAAATATCTTTGCAGAAAGCCCTGTCTTCATGATAAAAGCTGGGAGGATCAAATATACCGGACGGAAGAAAATACCTTGCGTGCATTGGCAAAATATTCTCCGGTCGCCGTGGATTTCGGGGATGAAAACAGTCTGACGGCATGGTCTCAGCGTTTTGATTTCTGCTTTTCTCCCGCAACACTCGCCGCTTTCCGGCAGTGGCTGAAAGGACAATATGGAACCCTGAATGCCCTCAATCAGGAGTGGGGAACAAATTTCCCCGACTGGGAAAACGTGGTTCCTTCCACGACAGACGAAATTCAGAAATCCGCCAGGGACTCCCGCAACTATGCCGCATGGGCGGATCATCGACGTTTTATGGATTTGTCATATGCGGCTCATTTCGAAAAAGCCGCACAGCAGGCAAAGACGATGAACGGCAAACTTTCCGTCGATCTATCCGGCATTCAGCCGCCCACCGCTTTCGACGGGATGGACTGGTGGCTTTTCAGCAAATTCATGGATCGCGCATCCTTCTACCGCGAACAGAAAAACGATGAAATCATCACGGCTTTCCATTCAGTTCGATCCACCGCCTGGTACGGATATGGCGCGACCGGAGACCAGATCGGTTACGATCTGTGGAATGATGCTTTCCGTTCCCGGAAAAGCGGAGCCTCATTCTTCTCCGGCTGCAATATTCTGAACCCTGATTTCACGGTCCCGAAAGCAACCTCTGATTTCTTTGACGCGGCAAAAGACCTGCGACTTGGAATCGGAAGTCTGCTCGAATCTCTGGAACCTTCCATACCTGAAGTGCTGGTCCATTATTCCATGAGTTCACTCCGCACGCACGATCTCGAAGGACGGTTGTCCGAATACATTGACTGCCGCACCGCCTGGACAAATCTGCTGAGTGATCTGAATTTGCGGTATCGGTTCATTTCCTACGAGGAGATCGAACAGGGAAAACTGGCAGCATCCTCCGCGCAGATTTTTGTCATGCCTCTCTCCATTTCCATTTCCGGGAAGGAAGCGGATGAAATCAGAAAATTCGTCAGCAGCGGCGGGATTCTTCTGGCGGACCGGATGGCAGGCATCATGAACGAACATTCAAGAAAACTTCCGAAAGGGCTTCTGGATGATGTTTTCGGACTGGACCGCCCGGATGACCATACCCAGGGAATTGCCGCGTTTTCCTTTCAGGGTCTTGACTTCAAACTTCCGGTCGGCTCCGCCGTTAAAAAGGATGAAGACCGCAAGGCCATATTTACCAACCGTTATGGAAAAGGAAAGGCCCTGTTCCTGAATACCCTCCCAACCGGGTATTCTTCACTGCGCCCATCTTTGAAAACACAGAAAGACGCACAAAAATACACAGCATTGCTGGAAGGCTTCTGCAAAGATGTCCTTGGCGGACAATTCATGAAAATCACAGCGGACGGGGTGGATATTCCGCACACGAGAAGCTTTCTCTATCATCAGAAATCCGGTTCGGCGAATGCTTATTTTATCGGACTTCTCCGTGAGGAAGGGACCGCTGAGGAAGTGAAGTTGAGATTGTCCGCCGGAAAAGCATTCCATGTCTATTCTGTGCGTGACGGCAACGGCCTCGGGCTCCAAAAAGAAACGCTGGTGACGATCCGTCCCGCAGAAGCAAAACTGATTGCTTTCATGCCTTACCGGATCGAAAAAGTGGAACTCCTCGCACCCCGGTCATGCAAACAGGGAGATCGGGTTGAATTGACGGTCGGCATCATCGCGCAAGGAGAAAAAATGGATCATCCGGTCCGGCTTGAATTCTTCCAGCCGGATGGAAAGAGGTCATATTTCTACTCCAGGAACATCACGGCCCGGAAAGGTCTCTGGAAAGAAAAAATTCATCTTGCATTGAACGAAATGCCGGGAAAGTGGCAGATTGTCGCCAAAGACATCATCTCGGGAGAAAAGCAATCCATAACAATCAACGTTGAAAAAGGAAAATGATGGAACGGAAAAATATATTTCAACCGCCTCCGATGGGGTGGAACAGCTGGTATTGCTTTTCAGAAGGAGTCAGCGATTCGAGAATCAGGGAAGTCGCGGCCGGCATGGTGGAACGCGGATTCGTCCGGCATGGCTGGCGATATATCAATATTGATGACTGCTGGCAGGGAAAACGGGGCGGAAAATATCAAGCGTTGCAAGGGAATGAACGTTTCCCCGATATGGCCTCGCTGGGAGATCATATTCATCGGCTCGGATTGAAATTCGGACTCTATTCAACCCCTTTCATCGGGACATATGCCGGATTTCGCGGCGGTTCCCGCGACCATACGGAAGAGCAGGTTTGCATCCCCGAAAAGGAACGCGCCCAACCGGAACAACTCTACGGAACCTGGCCTGGAGGACAAAAGCGGGATGTTTTCCGTGTCGGGAAGGAATGGTTGTTCGACAACGATGTTCGTCAATGGGCCGACTGGGGCGTAGATTTTATAAAAGTCGACTGGAATCCCATTGACACCCCGACTACGGAACGGATCGCGAAAGCTCTTCAGAATTCCGGGCGGGAAATCCTTCTGAGCGTTTCCAACAACGCCTCTCTGGAGAATGCGGCGGAGATTTCTTCCCTGTCCAACCTCTGGCGCATTTCCGGGGATGTCACCGACACATGGGAAAGTATTGCCCGGATCGCCTTCGAGACCGCCCCGAAATGGGCGAAATACGCACGTCCGGGACATTGGAACGATCTGGACATGCTTCAGATCGGAGCCATCGGAAAAACCGGAACCATGAATCCGGCGTTCATTCCGACCCGGTTGTCGTATGACGAACAGAAATCCCAGTTCGCCTTGTGGTGCATGTATTCCTCTCCCCTGCTTCTCAGCTGTGATATCGTCAATATGGACGACCGGACTTTCGGGCTGGTCACCAATGATGCGCTGATTGCCGTCGATCAGGACCCCTTGTGCGCGCATCCCGAGATTCTTGAAGCAGAGGAACCCTTCTATGGTCTGAAGAAAAAGTTGTCGGACGGCAAAGAGGTGCTATGCATCGTTAATCTTTCGGATGAACCCGGAAATTGCATCCTTGAAAAATGGGTCGCCGGATACGGAGAGGCCTTCGATGTTTTTCACAATGACCGGTGCCGTTCCGAAGAAGTCAGAATTCCCGCACACGGTTGTGTCGTTTGGCTCTTGAAATAAAAGACGCGCTCATGAAAATTCACCAGAACCGGGCCAACGGACAGGTTAACGATTTAAGGCTGATCGATTTGCTTCACAAATATCATGCAAGGGTGGCTTTCCATTTGTCCCCGGGGCTCTCGGACAGGTGCGGCCGGACCCGTTCCTTCTGGCCGTATCGGTGATATGAAGTTATTCATCTTGCCATTTCCGAGTTCAATTTCGAACTCCCGGTAATTTTTCATCATTTTGAGGCTGGCAATATTGACGTGTTGTCTTCGCAATCCGACCTTGATGTGCAAAAATCCATCGCACTCCGACCGAGCGGAAATGGTATGAAGTCAACGAGTCAATTTACAACCCACTGAAAATCAACGCCCGACCAAGTCCTGTTTTTCCCCGAATTTCGATGAATCATTCCGACCGATTGCAAAAACGTTTCCTCGAACTTCAGATTTGCTTAAGCGCATTTTGAAACGCGGGATGATCCAGCCTCAGAAAATAACTGGGCGTGCAACTCCATGCATGGCAAGCGGAATTGACAAGCGGATCGTTGTAGGGAGAAAAGAAGGGTTCTTCCGGGACATAGGCTTCCCAGAAGGTGTCGGCGCCATTCCGGATCATTCCGCCCCAGTAATTCTGAAAAAGTTCTATTGCCAAAGCATATTCTCCGCAGAGGATGCAGGCTTCCGCGACATAATGCCACAAATACGGAGTTTTCGGGCGTATGCATTCCTGATGAGTCTGGAGATAATGGAATGCTTTAGTTCCTTCCTCTTTATTCAAGACGCCGGCGAGTACCGCCCACGCCTGAGAGGCCCATGATATTTGTTTGTCGCGCCCTGAAACGATGACCTGATGTTCCTTGTCGAAAGAATTCTTATACAAAGTGGAGGCTATGATCTCCGCTTCCCCTTCCCACTGTTCCCCGGACATTCCAAGGCTCTTTGCCAATTTCGCAAGCTGTCTCAGTGCAAAAACAAAAATACAGGTGATCGCGCTGTCACGTTCCAAAGAAGGAGACCAGTCGATGAAAATCCAGATGTTTTTTGGGTCGGCAAAAAGTCCGTTGCCGTCGAAGTTTTTCCGCATGAGCTCCATCTGGTGCGCCGCGACGGGAAAAAATTCACGGCAGAAGTCTGAATCTCCGCTGAAATTCAGATGTTCAAGCAGAAGAACGGGAAGCAACAAGGCATAATCCAATATGAAAGCGGAAATCTCGACAGGATCACGGTCAAAAACCGCGGCCGGAAAAAGACCGTCTTCCCGAATCCCGGACGCAAGCAGATAGAGAGAACGCTCAAACAGTTCAAAATTCCGGCAGGTGACACCATTGACAAGAGCCTGAAGCCGGAGATCTCCCAGCCAGAGACGGCGGTCCCGCTTGGGCCCGTCTTCAAACACCTCCTGCATGCAATTCCGCAATGTCCGCAGCCCGACCTCATCGATTCTGCGATACTTTCCGGCAACCGGCTTGATTTCCGCCTCTCCCGAGGTCACAGAGAGACATTCCAAATTCATAATCCGGACGGGGGCTACCGCGGCAAGAAGTTCGATCCTGAAATAACGGAACGCATACCGGCGCGGCAACTCTACCAGATCGGTCGGCTGATCGATCGTTATGATCTCCTCCTGAATCCAGGATTGGCAGAGTCCGCCTTTGTAAGCTGCGGTATCCGCGACCGCTTCATACGGCAGTTCGGCAAAGCGGAGACGCAGGCGTATGGGCGCATCACAAATACGGTCCGGCATTTGAATCCCGAAGCGGATTTTCCCGACCAGAGATTCGCCGAAATCAATATAAACCGGACAGCCGGTATTGAGTAAAATTTTTTCAAGCGGCCGGCAGTCCGGTTGAAACGAGATTCCCTGCCATGCCGTTGGATCCTCGAGAGGCACAACGGTTTTGTTTGAGGATACGATCCGAGTTTTCAATAACGGTTTTTTTCTGCTTTTTTTAAACCATTCAAGTTTTTGACGCTCAAAATTCATTTTGTTTTTTCTCCTGTTTCAGAACCGTATCCAATATGGCTTCGCATTTTCCGCAATGGCGGCAGTTGACCGCGCATCCGCACGCGATCGACTCCGTTGTCCATGAATCGGGAAAGGATTTGTTGTCAATGATGCAAGGGGAGAACAATGTGGAAAAGTTGGGTTCCATCAACCGGAGAAGATTGCCGTCGAATGTCCCTGAAGTATAGGCGTCAATGACCATTCGCGGATGCGAATGAACGCGAGTCGCAAGTTTGATGACCGAGACATAGGGGGCGTAGAGCGGCAAATCCTCCGGACGCAGCCACGAGGACCGTAAAAAATTGACATACATTTTCGGGTCACGATAAATGTTCCAGCAAAGATGCGGCTGGAAGCCGGAAACATTCCGGACCGTATCCATTTCCGGAAGATGGGCCACAAGGTTATCATGAAAACTTTGATACGGACAATTGCGGAGACAGCCGCTGTTGGCAAGCAGACAAAGCTTTTTCCCGTGCAGAATACACCATTCATGGAATCCGCTCAGTATTTTCCGGTCCCTCTGGAGATCGCGCCGGATATAAAACGAATCAAAGGAATCGCCAAGATATTCCATTGCAAGTGTGGAGTCGATACGCATGTTGACGGACGCCCTCATCTCGATCAGCGGATACATTTTTTTGACCACATGTGCAACAAACGGTGAGGTGGTGGTCACGATTTCCGGCAATATACCGCATCTTTCCATGTTCCGCAACACGCCGAGAATCTTTTTTTCAAATTCGACGCCTGCGGCTTTTGCCCCATAGCAGTTCGCGTTCCATAAGAAGTCAAGTCTTACATCCAGATTCCGGATGGTTTTCAGTTCATCCATCAGGATATCCTGTTCCAGTTGGGAATCCCCGGTCACGAGATTCCGTCCGCAAGGTTCTCCGGGCCACGAAAAATAGACTTCAGCCACCGTATCGGAATAATCCTCGACAATGGCACTGAAACCTTCCCCGTTTTGAGGGCGTTGATACCCGATTGCAAATTTCTTTTTCATCGTCATACGGATCAATCTCCCGGCCTTCGAGCTTGAACAATGAATGTGTCCCGGTTTCCGAAGTCACACATAATAAATGTGATAAGGACATTCATAGATGAGGGATTACGGGTTCCTTATTTCTGCTTGATCCTGTAAACATGCCTCTGGAAGCCCTCATAGGTGTCTTCCAGCCGGTTATTTTTCAGCGGAACACTCCGGTTTTCAAACATCACCTCGGCATGTGTCGCATTCTCAAGCGATGAAAGATCGAAGCGCACACGGACTTGCTTTTGCGACTCGTTGACGGAAATCAGATAGACTTCGCCGCCATGCTTTTTGACGGTATATCGAATATCCGGTGAGGGCGTGGTGATTTCCGGTGCATCCTCCAGCGAGAGAAGCGGCTCCTGAATCTGCTTGATCTCGGCAAAAAGCTGTTTGATTTTCCTGAAGGAACTTGGAGCCTTCGGGAACGAAGCCCAGTATGCGATTCCACGACAGCCGTTAATGATACAGACATAGGTCTGATATTCCTGCTCCTGCGGAAGAATATCGCGGCTGGCGTGATAGCCATACCCGGAGACAAACGGAACAGCCCATGCGGGTCGACCATTTTTTTCAGCGAGCTTCACCAGTATTTTTGAGTAGTTGTTCCAAAGCTGCACGTTCCCACTCGGTGGCCATGCATAATAATCCACGGTCGGAATGTCGCCGGGGAAATCCAATCCTTTCTGGACCAGATAATTCATCCCGTGTTCGTTTTCCAGCAGGACGGCCGGGCGGTAAGGATCGGCCTGCCGCACCTCATCAATGTCCCGCAGGATCTTTGCCGGATTTTTCTGTCCCGTTTCTCCTGTAAATGCTTCATCATAGGTGTACCAGCAAAGTATCGCCGGATGTCCTTTGTAATTCCTGATTGCTTCAAGATTCATGGTTTTGCTTTTTTTGTTCAGGATATCCATTTCAAACATGATGCCGTTTTTGGAGCCGGCATCAAGCACATCGGCGGTTAACAGCTCATAGGAATGGATGAAATTCACGCCGCCTTCCGCCAGAAATTCGATCAGTTCCGGCGTCAGTTTTCCTTCCCAGAAAAAACCAAGCGGAAAGAATGGTTTTCCGTTGACCGTGGTGATCCGGCGGAAACGATCAATCTTGACTTCCGTTTTGGAGGGGGGCAGCTTCCGGAAAGCGCTTTCCGCCGCTGTTATTTCCGCATTATCCGACATCAAACGGCATACGGCCCTGTAACTTCCGTCCGCCCACATCCCTACAGGGAGGACAGACTCAAAACTTCCGTTTTTTACAGGGGCGGAAGTTTTATAGATACTCTTGCCGTCTTTATCCACAACATCAACAACAAGCGTTGAGCGTTCCAGCAGCGCCGCATTCACTCCGATGGTTCCCCGCAGAAGCATCTCCTTCTCCGTGGTGCAATAGTTATATTGCGTGAGCGCGGAAAGCAGATTCCCGACGGAAAGGACTGTTTTTGAGGAGGAGATGGCACGCTTCTCGTCGCTGAGCGTTGTTTCGACCGTAAAACGTTCCTTCAATTCTCCGGGCAGAATCCCGAAGACGACCCGACTTTCTTTCTGGTCCGGCAAAGAAATCTGTTTTTGAAAGGTCAGTGGCTTTCCGCCTTTTTCAGGGGTTGCCGTCGCGGTGAGATTTGCACGGACAGGCGCACCGGTGTTGTTGAAAACAATCGCGGAAAATTCATTTTTTCCAATGCCGGCATATTGCAAAGAGAGGTCTTTGATTCCGGCAATGAAACGTTTCTGCACATCGGCGCGAATGGAAAGCTGGCCGAAACAAAGAGGAACGTGAAAACCGCCATATGTCGGCGCCCAGCAGGAAATCTCGCCTTTGCGAATATTGTTCCGGCAGATGTTGAATCCCCAGCGGTCCGTGTTGTTGTGATCTATATTCATGTCGCTGAATGGAAGAAACACTTCAGCGGTCCAGCCGGAATTGTCTTTCTTCCGTGCGGTTTTGACCTGCCACTTGCCATCCCATGTGACATTGCCGAAATAGTTGTCATACTGGACGCCGTCGGCGTTGAAAGCCAGCTGGTGATAGGTGGCGCGGGTCAACTTGGAATCAATGAACAGTTCAATGGAAGGATCAGCCCATACATATTCATCCCGTTTCGTTTTCCTGCATTGGATCCGACCGGAATCTTCTTCCTGCACATCGATTCCAAAATAGATGCCGTCCGGAGTGTAGAATATCTTTGCGGATGTCTTTTCCGAAACGGCTTTTCCGTTCGGGTTTTTCAGAAAGACGGGCGTGATATTTGCCCAAACGGGATCGCCGAGATCGCCATCCAACTTGGGCGTCTGCATGAGAAGTTGTGTTTTGTGAACGGGAACATCATAAAGAGGCTTGTCCGGATTTCCCTCGTGCGTAGTTAAGCGACGGTCGGTATCCGCAAGCTGAAAGGGGGTTGCTTTTTCACCGGCTTCGACCTGTACGGCGTCAATCCAGAATGTCCCTTTGTTGAACGGAATAAAAAAGACGGGACCATTGCTGGAGAGAGTGGTAAAAGTGTATTCGTATCTTTTCCAGTCCGTCGTAAGCGATACGGTCTTTTCCAATTTCTTTCCGTCGCCAAATCCGAAACCGCGCATGAGGATTTTCATGCCGGGAGTATCGGATTTCATATAGGCGGACAGCGTATAGGTTGTCTCTTTTTTTTCCCGAAGGAAACAGCTCCACAAAGAATACGAAAGTTTTGCCTTTTTATCTTCGGAATTGACGATTCTCAAACTTCGCTTCCCGTGGTATGCCGTCGAAGTATCCGAGATATAGCGGTTGCACCATTCCTTGTAATAATTGACAATCACCTCCGGTTCGACAAGTCCCCAGGCGGGCACACCCCAGTAATCGGGGAGTCCGTCCAGCGTGCATTGTTCAAAACTGGCATTCAGAACCGCGTTCGGAGACTTTTCCTCGCTGACGGGGTTTCCCTTTCTGTATACTTTCAGGCATAGATCGGCTATTTCCAAATAGTTTTGATAAGCATAAAACGTGAATTTTCCCGTGCCTTCCGGAATATCATCTCTGGTTGCAACGACTTCTCCATTGAGTTTGACCGTGAGCGTCGTTCCCTTGACAGAGACAATGAAGTCAGTCCATGCAGCATCCTTGCCGACGGGAAGTTCCTGCTTGAATTTTTTTCCGAACCCGGTATGAATCTTCCGCTCGGGAATCTGAAGGACCATGATGTTGCCGCGGGAATAAACAGACACGCCTTTCCTGAGGCTGAAACCGAAATGCTGGTCTTTGGGATGCTGCGCCAGCTTGCGGAGACGGAACTGCACTTCATAATCCCCCCAGTCATCGCTGCCGATGGAAAATCCGCTCAGTCCCTTGCCGCTGTGGTCCGGACTTTGCAAAACGCCATTGACAGTCTTCCAGTTCGGGTTGTTGAATTTGATGCCCGGGGGAACGTCCGCGCCGGAAAAGTCCGGGGTGATGATTTGCGGCGATTCCTGTGCGGCTCCTAGAAGACAAAGGGAGGTCAGGAAAGCCGCGAAGTTCTTTTGAAACGAAAACATATTCTTTTTCTTTCTTTTATTATCAATTCCGATTTTTATACATTTTTCAGGGCCCCCCGACCACACCCAATCGTAATATGCGTTTACTGCAAATATTTCTTGTCCGGACACCAGTTTTCAATGGATTTCACTTTTACGCCGGCGGGATAATGGTGATGCCCAAGATACTCAGGAAGAGACAAACGGCCGACAGAGCCATCCAACCGGGCGAAGTTGCTTCCTTTGCTGTGTCCGAACCCGTAAATCGGCATAAGGCTTGTTGAATTTCTGTCCATAAAACCGGAATAGTAGGCGGAAAGGTAGCCAAACGAAAAATTGGAGGCGGAAAAAAGGCCTCCGCTCCTGCGCAGCAATCCATCCTGCCAGAGATTTGTGCGCAGCGTATTGACCGCACAGAAAAAATAGATGGCTTTTGTATTGGATATCTTGAAAATCTTCTGTCCGGTCGGATATCCCTGCAGCATGGAATCGGATTTTCTTGAAATCCACCCCGGAGGCGCATTCAAGGCATAGGAGAGCGGCGGATAATTCTGGTATCGCACGGTATCGTCGTTCGGACATCTGAACATTTTGTCCTGCTTGACGTATTCCCAGGCAAGTTCATGCCAGCGGACAAGGGAAGATGTCTCGCCGTCGCCCAGTCCGGAATTGTAATACTGAACCATGACGGTGTCGTTGTAGTCGGCAATATAGGAGAGCCCGGCAATATTCAGATTCTTGAGGTTTGAACTGCACGCCGCCGATTTTGCCATTTCCCGCGCCTTGTTCAAAGCGGGCAGAAGCATCGCCGCCAGAATGGCGATGATCGCAATTACAACCAGGAGCTCTATTAATGTAAAAAACTTCTGTTGCCGCATCATTTTCATCCTCCATCTTCATTATCATTATCGATTTTGCAATTTGCTTCTTTCGATAGCAAGAAACAGCCTCCGGTTCAGCTGTTGTCCATAACTATACTCTCCCAAAATAGGATTTCTTTGAATAATGCGACACGCTTTTGTAATTTTACGACAATATCATGAAAGAAAGAATTTTTGCACGTCTTTCCGAAAATCCGTCAGGGGGATAAGAGCAAAACCAACATCGCGAAACAGGCATCCTTCACGCGGGAAATGTTTACCATTCAAGATGTTTTCTGACTGCGGTATTCACGAGGCGATATCTTAAATTTTCTTGTAAAACATTTTGAATAATAGCAATTGTCGGGAAAGCCGGATTTCATCGCAACTGTCGTAATCGGCAAAGTGGTGTTTTCCAACAGCTCCAGACTCTTATTCAAACGGAAGTTACAAATATACGCGCAGGGGGATATATCCAGCGAATTCCTGAAAAGACGTTCCAGAGAGCGAATGGAAAACCCAAATTTCCGGGCAATATCCGTGGGATAAAGTTCATTGTGATAATGTGTCGCGATGTAATGCAGAATCTGGTTTATCTGAAGCATTTCCATATTTTTCTTCGATTTCTGGCTGAAAATGGACCGCAGCAGCGTCAGAAGAAGATTCATGAACAAAAGATTTATGGCAAAACGCGAATCCGGTTGTTTCAGTTTTTGCTCCAATTCGATCTGCCGAACGATCTCGTTGACAGAATTGACCGATTCCGGCGCAAGCATGAAATTGTTCCTGAAGCGGAAGGAATCAGAAAGTTTGGGCGCCGTCTGAAAAAACGTCTGAAACGCCTGATTCTGATGCAATGAATCGAATGAAAAATCCAGCAGATCCGGAAAAAATAAAATGCTGATGACCTCCAAATTATTTCCCTGACGGCAACCGTGAACATAGGACGGCCGCGTCAGAAAAACATTCCCACGGACAATCTGAAATTCGCCTTGCTGTGTTATATGAAAACCGGAACCGGACACCACGATTGAGAGTTCAAAAAAGTCGTGATAATGCAATTCCGCATCCACAACCCGTTGACGGGTCAACGTCAAACCGGGCGCTTTGGAATTGGCTATATTTTCCCGGGTAATATAGGGGCGGTTTTCAATATCGTTTTTTTTCATTTTGGACGTTTTTCCCTGATTCCGACGTGAATATACAACTTTATGTCGCATTTGTCAAAGAAAATACTATTTCGGAGTCTATATTAATCTGAAGAACAATGAGAAAATCCATGATTCATTGAAAGGATACTGAAAATGCTTACAAGCAAGGCTGTAAAAAAATTTGCAAAAGCGCATGGCGCCGATCTGGTCGGAATCGGGAGCATGGACCGTTGGGAAGGCGCGCCCAAAATACGGGATCCCCGTTTCATTTTCCCGGAAGCGAAAACGTGCATTTCTCTTGCTTTCCGCATTCCGCGCGGTTACTTTCGCGGGATTGAGGAAGGAACCTGTTTTGCGCCGTATACGGCAATGGGATATGCCGGAATCAATGAGATATATGCACCGTCTGTCCTGCGGGAAGTCTGCTGCTTCATTGAAGACCACGGATTTGAGGCGGTTCCCCACCCGAACATACAGTTGAAGCAGAATGTCGACATGTATGGAAAGATGGAGGAGGCATCGCGCCCGGTTTCTCCCGGTTTGCCCCCACCGGACATTATGATTGACCAGCGCGTCGCCGCCTTCATTTGCGGCCTGGGCGAATTCGGATGGAGCAAGGTTTTCCTGACTCCGGAGTTCGGACCTCTTCAACGTTTTGTCACACTTCTCACAGATGCTGAACTCGAACCTGATCCAATCTTCGAAGGAAAAATCTGCGATCGCTGCATGGGATGCGCGAGAATGTGTTCCGGCGGTGCTATTTCCATGAACGAATCGGACACCGTCACGATTGCCGGACACAAGATTGAATTTGCTAAAATTGATCTTGCAAAATGCACGTTGGCTTACCGCGGCGGGAATCCGCATTTCAACCCGTTTATTCCGAAGGATTTCAAGGATTACGATTCGCTGGGCGACTACTGGCAGAAAATCTGCGAGGTCTCGAATTTACAGGGCTACCAGAGACATTGTCAGGCTGTCGAAGGGGCGCGCGGATGCATGCGGGAATGTTATATTCACCTTGAAAAGCGAGGACGTCTCACGAAAAAATTCGCTTCAAACTTCCGGAAACGCGAACCATGGTGCATCAACCTGGATGAGGGAACCGCTCCGGAAAACAACAATTTAAAAGTAAAAACGGAAGGTGTGAAACCAGAGAAGGATGTCCTGATGTGACTTTGTTCTAAAGGATTATGACACCGATTCATCCCAACGGTCATCATCCCAGCATTGTCAGCGGCTGCGGGGGAATTCTGGGTTCTGCCTTAACCAGAATCAGCCCGCGCCAACGGCTGACTTTACATTCAAAAAATCTTTTTTCAGTTCAATTTTAAGAATATCGCCCGGGAATACGTTTGACGGACGGATGCGGAGTTCGTCGTTCTTCAGAAGTTCAAATCCCCAATGCATGACCATCGGGACTTCCGAACCATCGCGCAAAAGCGTGATTTTTTTCACCTTGTTTCGGAGTTGAGGCAGAATAACGTCTCCGATCGGGACCTGGATCAGATAGAGATACAGATTGTTTTCCTTTTGCGTGTAAACGCATCCGTACGGCGGTATGAATTCCGACTTTTTCGTTCCGTGGATAGCTTCCCCGTTCGTTTTCATCCAATCCGACAGTTCTTTCAGACGTGCCACGGCTCCCGCCGGAAAACGGCCGGTTTCGTCTGGCCCGATGTTCAGCAGAAGATTGCCGTTCCGGGAAACGCATCCCGCCAGCCCGCAAGTCAAGGCGTCCAGAGATTTGTAATTTTCGTCGCCACGGCAATAGCCCCAGTGATCGTTCATCGTGGCGCACGTTTCCCATACGCCCGCTGGCGGGGTAGTCGGGACACATATTTCGGGCGTGAAATAATCGCCCGGAAATGTCTTTTTGTCGAAGGAAAGACGGTCGTTGACGAGGATATCCGGCTGGCAACGGTAGATCATTTCCAACAGCGCTCCGCAGTTCCATTCCTCAGAAGTTTTGTATTTGCTGGTGTAGTCAAAAAAGAGTAGGTCAATCTTGCCGTATTGCGTCATCAGTTGTTCGATCTGATTGAACAGATACTTCTGATAGTTTTCGCGATTGCGGCTGGAAAAATCGCGTTGTCCGTATTTCCAATCGGGATGTTCCTCGTCCGGGATGAAATCGGGATGCCGCCAGTCCACAAGGCTGTGATAAAAACCGATTCTCAATCCTCGCTTGCGGAAGGCATCGACAAGTTCGCGCGTAATATCTTTTCCATACGGAGTGTTGGTGACTTTGAAGTCTGTATAATGACTATCATACATACAGAAGCCTTCATGATGCTTGGTCGTAAAAACGACATACCGCATACCGGCATTCCAGGCAAGTTCCGCCCATTCGGCGGGATCGAAACGCACTGGGTTGAAGCGATGCATATTCGCCTCGTAGTCGATAATGTTCCAGTCATCATAATAACGTGTCCATTCGCCTTTGCCGGGAACGGCATACAGCCCCCAGTGGATGAAAAGCCCGAAACGAGCTTGGGTAAACCAGTCTGTCTTCATTTCTTTTTGCTCAATGTCGGCAGGTTATTTTCAAGGGTGTCCTTATATCCTTCAATGGCAAGAGTGATTCCGTATGCATTGCCGTTATGCATGGCCTCCGCCACAACAATCTCATGAACCCCTTTTTCCCAGTTGACTTCAACACAGTACTGATCCGGAATAATCGGATTCGTTCCGTCAGGATTTACATGAATCTCCATGCCGTCGCAGAAAACCTTTGCCGGGGCATCGTAACCGATCAGAATTTTCAAGCGCTGTTTTTTCGGGTTGTCATACTGTGCTTTGAAAAAACGGAAGCCGGGTTTGTGCGGCGTATCCTTCAGGTCGCGGGGAAGAATCCAGCATCCATCCGCTTTTTGCTCATAAAAAGTTCCTCGTTGCGTGTCTTCGTAATGCAGTTTTGAAACATCGTCATCCATGAGCACCACCTCGCTGATTTCCATTCGGGAGGCATACGGCGTTTTCGGAAATTCGGATTTCAGCGGCATGGTAAACGCCGGAAGCGAACGGCTTCGCCCATCTGTTATGTTGCAGAACGGGTTTGTGCCGAATCCATAGGAAACGGTTTTAACCTCAAGGCCAGCAGCTACATAGAGTGTAACTTTGTTTTTTTTCAATTCGGCACGGATTATTTCCGGACTTCGTTTTTCATTGAATGAAAAACCGCACGGGCGGTCCGGAGAAACCAAGTTGCCATACACATTTTCAAATTCGATTTCAATTTTTTTGACAATATCAGCGTTGATCCGGATTTCCTTTGCCGATACGGGACAAATCTGCGGCAGGAACCCCGGCATCCCGCGCATTGTGCAAACAGCGTCGGCAATACGTTTTCCCAACAGATTCTGCGCTCTTCCCGTGATATGTATCGGATCGTCCATCTCAAGGTCAATGGTCGGAATGGTATAAAGTTTTTCATGACGTTTCCCAAGAAGCCGTTGCTCTTCGCGAATTTTACTCCAATGTTTGTCCGCAGGAGAATTATCTGCAATCATTCTGGCAAGCTGGATTTGGAAAAATGGTAAAGCCGGATTTTTCAAATCTTCGCGAAGAGAGACGACAAAAAGATCCATTCTTTTTGCGAAAAGAAGTGCATCCTCCTTTGTCGTATCCGATTCTCCCTGATACCACCGTGGAAGCCCAAAGACATGCCAGCCACACAAAACACAAATTCCATTTTTTCCTCATTCGTAAATACCTCCTCTTTCAGTAAAGATTTAATCTTGAAAAGTTGCTGTTCATAAGTTCAATATTTTTTCGGATCTCTTTTGAGGGAAACAATTCAGCACAATTTGACTACTTCAACGGATAATACAATTTATTCCAGTTCTGAACAAGATAACTGGAATCGAACTGCGAAACATGCCCGTCGTAAAACAATCCATTGTTCTGGCCTTTGATCGCTTTCAGTTCCCACAAACTGGAGTTTGGAACTCTGAAACTTCCCCAAATCGAAGCCGCAACATTGTCCAGTTGTCCATTGTGCCGGAAAGAAAGAAACTGGATTGCACCGTTATAGTATTGAACATCCGTTCTGGTCGTATCCGCCGTTTCAAGCGAAGCGGATGGAGTTTTCAATTCATTCACTTTCCGGAGCGGCAAAGCTGAATTTCCGGATTGCCCATTATAACAGTTCAAGCCGTATCCGAATTCCTGGCTTTCCGGCCACACTTCATAGACTTTCTTATCCGGATATTGTTTTTTTTGCTTCGGACAAACAAACGGGGTATTTTGCGGATTGTAAACATTGGCTTGTCCGCTTACCCCTGGATTGCCGGGTTTCTTTCCCATCTGTTCCAGCAGCATGAAATACCAGTACCAACGGTTTCCGTTTGGATGGGTTGCCCTTACCGGACACAAATATTCGGAAAAGTCGTTCCTGTAGGATGCCAGCGCAAGAGCCGTTTGTTTTTGGTTCCCGACACAAAAAATGGATTTTCCTTTTTCACGGACTTTATTCAGTGCGGGCAAAAGCATACCCGCTAGAATGGCAATAATCGCGATAACGACAAGGAGTTCAATCAATGTAAAATTTTCACAGTGCAATGAATTGCATCGCGCTTGATTCACCTTTTGTTTTGAACATTGCATATCCTTTCCTCTCTTTCTTCTTTCCTTTTTTTGTGAATCGTGTGTCATGGACTCCTCATGAAATTTGATCTTATGCATATTACACTCCAATCTTTTTTGAAAATTTCAAAGAATCATTTTTCGGCACGCTTAAAACCTCCTGAAATCAACTTTGACAGCAACCGGGGATTCAACCACAATTTCCGGTATGTCCATTTTGTTTCTTCCTGCTTTTGCAATCAGATGTATCTTGTACGGGCCATATTGCAAATTCCGGACGCCATGTTCTTCCATACAGTCCGAATGCCAGTGAATCGTCCGGTTCAGATAGTCTGTTTCAATGCCGACTATGGCTTCGATCATCATGGCAGTCGGCCCCAGTGCGCTCCATCCGCAGAAACGATCCCGGACAAGCCGGTATCCGAGGGCTCTCCCGGAATAGCGTTCGGACTTATATACCAGCGAGGGCATGTTTTTTTCCGGAGAGTAGGCTTCCCAAATGGAATGAGGTTCAAATTCCCGGTATACCTCGTTCATCATGCGGATATGTTTCCATGCAATATCCCGCGCAAGCGCATATTCCCCACAGCGAAGCAGTCCGCGCACAACCATATAATTGGTCGGAGCCCACACTCCGCCTTGCCAATACATGCCGTCCGCCGAATATGCCGGACTGTCATAGGAAAGGGAAGGCACCGGATGCGGCCGGTTGAACTCATTCGGATTCCGAAGATGTTCCACAAGACGTTTCCGTTTTGACGGATCGCAGGCTCCGGCGAGCATCGGCCAGAAGGATGCCACGGTTTTTACAGAGGAATAATAGGCCAGATAATCTTCCGCATCCAGTCCCTGAAGCAGCAAATCCAGATAGAATCCTTCTTTTTCACACCAGTGGCGGTCATTGATGAATACGACCCGTTCGGCGTATTTCCCGTTGAATTCACTTTCGGTGGATGTGTCATCGAGTATTGCCGCAAGTTTTGCGATGGACTCGGCCGCAAGCGCCTGCTGTGAAGCAAGATCAATCCAGCCAACGTCGTTGCCGAATTTGTTTCGTCGTGCCGTCCGGGGCGAGTTGTCCATGCCGGCGGCCGCGCCGTCGCTGAACCAGTAAGTCCCATCTTTGCGGCGGCGGTTTGTTTCTATCCAGCGATCGAGCCGGATCAGATGCGGCAGAACATGTTTGACCCGTTCGACATTTCCGGTCTGCCGTACATAGTCATATTCGCTCCAGGCGGCAAGCGGCGGATTGATGTTGTCGCGCACCCCGGCAAAATCGGGAATTTTTCCCTCAGTCAAGTTGAAGCAGCGCGGAATATACCCGTCTTTACGCTGTACCGCATAAAAATTATCAAGAGATTCGATTCCGGGAAACTCCTCAGGCGCGAACTTGGAAAACTGCGACATGAAACAGCTGTCCCAGGTTCTCTGCTGTCGGAGAAGAGAAGCCGAAAGGATCAACAGTCTGGCGATGTGGCAACTTGTCGATCCGGGATTCATTCGTGTCGGAAGCATTCACGGTATTTTTCCCGAATATGAACTCCCGACCGAACGGAACCTTGAAGTCAAGCTCGGGGCAAAAATGCTCGTGCTGGCAAACAGAAATTTGCCGGGAACTTTTGCCGGGAACCATTTTGAATATGTCAACGGTGACATCGGAACAGTGATTGATTATCGGCCGGACCTCTCGCAGGTAACGCTTCAGTTGCAACGCGGGACAACTGCCACGGTCTCCCCTTACCGCTGGGAAAAATACGTCTATGAGGTCGGACAACATGAGGACGGCGAGGATTTCGTTGTTTCACGGGAGATCGGCAGTTTTGTCCAGCTTCCCTTGGCTCCAGCGTATGCCATGACGATCCATAAGGCGCAGGGGCAAACTCTCCAGCGGATGCATCTTGTTCTGGGCGACTATTCACTCTCCCCCGGACAGCTCTACACGGCGCTCTCGCGGGTTCGGTCAATCGAAGACTTTACCCTGAACCGTCCGCTTCGTCTGTCGGATGTGCAAGTCGATCCGCAGGTCATCGATTTTTACCGGCGCACGTTTCCTTTCCTTCCATGATTCTTCCCGTATCCCTTCCGCAAATCGGGGGGATGCGGGGACTTCCTTTTTTCGTTTTTCCTTCTTTTGCCGATAAAACCGAAAAGCCTTGAAACCTTCAAAAAAGGCCATGCCCCACAGGGGGTTTTCCTTTCTGAAATACCGTTTTTCAGAGGTCTTGATGGATAGGTCAGCCAAGGAAAAAGGACAGCAAAAAAGCCAAAGGAACCGACGATCTCCGGGATTCTATGGCAATGAATTGCTCTCAAAAATATTCGATTGTTTCCATGTCCTGAGCAGTCTCCTTGATGGGCTCTGCGGTCCCTGTTTCTTTCAAAAAAAAGTCGATCAGAGGGGCGGTTTTCTGAAGTCTTCGAGACATCTGTGAAGGGGAGGAAAAGATAGCTGGAAGGGGATCGAAAATACTCCTTCAAGGACCTGCCAGAGGGCTGGACTTCATCGTTCCGGGAGACCATTGCGACCGTTTCCCATGGCCTTCCGGATTCCCCTTCTTCCACGGAAATCCAGAACCACTTCCGGCATCGTGAAACCTCTTTTTCGAGACAATCGAGAGGACAGGAGAAAACAGAAAAAGGCGTCAAGGGTTCCCATCAGGAGGAATCTTACGACCCCAAAAAATATCCCATAGATGAAAATGGATTTTGGAAGATCGGAGTCGGACTTTTGAGGCGGGACTCCGATCTCACCCCCTCCGAAAAAGGGGTCGAAAACTCCAGTTTACCCCTCCAAAACTCCGAGAAAAGGACGCATTCCTCCGATCCTCCCCTCCCATACTCCGGTTTCCGGAATCAGCGGTTTTTCAATAACTGCTGTAAGCGTTCGATGCGCTTTTCCGGAGTTTCCGTGCTGTTCAGGATTTCGAGCAATTTCGCCTTCTTCTGTTTCTCCGTTCTGGCATCGGGTCGCATGGTTTCGTCCAACACCGCGATCGCTTCGTTCTGGGCCGTCTCTCCGACATGCGTATAGAACTTGTCCACGATTTTGCTCTCCGCGCCGAGGATTGAAAGGATGACCGCTTTCGGAATCCCCGCTTCCGCCGCGAAGGATGCGAAACTGTGACGGAGCGAATGGAAGCCATACTGGACGGCCTTTTTCTTGCGCCCCTTCATTCCTACGGATGTTGCAAGGCCGATCCAGCGTACCACCCGCAGAACATCGACGTTGACCAGTTGGCTCCCGATGTTCTCCCCTTTGGCATCCGTCCGTTTGTATCTTTCGGCGGTCAGCGGACAGACCTGCTCCTGGTCGCCCTTCCATTGCAGCGCGTTTTGAAGGACCTCGTAAAGCTGGTTCGCGATCGGGATGCTGACTTCCTTGCCCGTCTTGAACTGCTTGACCTGGATGATCCGGCGGTCCATGTTGACCTTTTCCCAGCGCAGCATGACACAGTCCTTGAGACGCTGGCCGGTAAACATGCCGATATAAAAGATGACCTTGATCTCGTGCTTGTTCAGGACATGGTATTTCGGATCGTCCAGAACACGCCGGATCTCCTGTTCCTGTTCGCGGGTAAAGGCTTTGCGACCGACATAGTCCTCCTGTTCCTCCCGGGCTTTGCGGCGGAGGGTCGAGGCTTCAAACGGATTCGTATTGTCGTGGTATTCCTTCAGCACTTCGAAGATTTTCCGCAGACGCTTGAGTTTCCGGTTGTGGGTGGAGACGGATATCCCGGATTTTTTCAGCTGCACCGCGTAATCCTCGGTCAGTGCCTGAGTGACTTCGGAAAAGTCGATCATTCCGGCAAAGCGGCAGAACTCGTCGTAAATGCGGCGGATGGCAAACTGCTCATGGATGGTGGCCGGGTTGTTGCGTTCCGGATGCTTGCTGTAGAGTTCCCACGCTTTCTCCAGGGAAAGGGGGGCCTGTTTCTTTTCGATCTTCCGGAAGACCTTGACATGGGCCGCGATGACTTCTGCGTTGTCGGACTGGGTGATCAGCACAAGCTTCTTCGCCGCTTCGAGAGCCTTGTCCTTGTCCCTTAGTTTCAGGGAGACGGCTTTCCTTTTACCGTTGATCTGGAAACGATAATACCATGTTCCCCCGCTGGTTTTCCGATACAGAGTCCCGGAATCAAGCCGCATGGTTTCCTGTTGAGTAGTTTTCTCCTTCATGAACTCATCCCTTCCGCGAATAACGTTTGCGACTGTATACGAAGCAATATAACGGTATCATGGAAGAATTCAACTGGTTCCGCCACCTCCTGCCACCTTTTTAGGGGTATTTTGAGGCTGGAAATGGTGCGCGGCGCGGGACTTGAACCCGCAAGCCTTTCGGCGCTGGGACCTAAACCCAGTGCGTTTGCCATTTCGCCAGCCGCGCCTGTCTGTCATGTCGCGTGAGAGCATAATATACCATGTCCGTGCAGAAAAACAACCTCCAATGGAAGGATCGGTGTTTCAGCGGCGGAACCGGGGGTGATTTTCCGGAACGGGACTTCAGGATTCCGGAGCAAGCGGGAGGTAAGGCGGGGATTCGGCGCGGATGTTCCGGCGGATCGTACGATAGTCCGGACACCAGTTCGTCACGAGCTTCCAGAACCGCGGAGAATGGCTCATTTCGCGGATGTGGCAGAGTTCATGGATCATGATGTATTCCACCGCTTCGGGAGGCAGAAACAGCATCTGCGCATTCAGGGAAATGTCTTTTCCCGGCGAACAGCTGCCCCATCGTCCTTTCTGATAACGGATCGTCAGGTTTCCGAACGGAATTCCGCATTTTTCCGAGGTCGTCCGAAGCAGGGGGGCAAACAGCTTTTCCGCCTTGCGGATCAGATAAAGCCGCAGGGCTTCCTGCACCAGTTCCGGACGCAGCACTTCGCCTGAAACCAGAATGTGGTTTCCATTCTCCTTTGCGCCGACCCAGCAGACAGGATGCCATTCATAGCGGACTGGAAAACGCTCGGAAGTCAGTTTGAAGTTGAAGTCGGCGGGATAGCGTCCAGGAGAGGTTTTCTGGACGACTGCGGAAACTTTTTTCAGCGTTTTTTCGAGCCACGGAATGCTTTTTCTGATGAACTCCCGCACTTCGGAGGTCCCCGTATGAGCGGGGAGCGTGAGGACCAGCGTACGATCCTGTTTCAAGGTCATGCGGAGACGCCGTGCGCGCCGGGAGGGGGTGATCCGGCAATCCACACGGGTTCCATCGGACAGAGAGATCGAATGGGTTTCACTCATATAATCTTTTCCGCGAGTTTCCTGGCGGTTTTTGCGATATGGTTCAAAAGATTCTGTTCCAGAGCGGATGAGTTCAGCCAGACCAGTGAAAGCTGGATCGATCCGAAGAGTTCTTCCTGTGGGAGAACCGCCAGTTTGCGGTCGCGGAGGATCGATTCCGGAGGTCTGGCCATCAGGGCGATGCCCATGCCCATTTCGACATAGTTGAGGGCTGCCTCGATGGAATTTGTGGAGACCGAGAATTCCGGCGTGATACCGAACTGGGAGAGTCCAGCGAGAAGCTCCATGGTTCCTCCGGAGTTTTCCTGAAGGGCGATCCAGCGTTCGCCGGGGAAGTCGCTTTTGGGCCAGAAGCCACGGACAGCGAAGCGATGCTTTTCCGGAACGACGAGGGCCATCGGGATTTTCGCCAGTTTCACCACGTGGAGGGATTTGTTCTGCGTCGGCGCGGCAAAGGTGATGGCGGCGTCGACCTCGTTTTCCATGAGCATGGAAATAGCGTGGCGTCCGTCCGCTTCGAAAACGCGCGGCAGGAGCGTCGGATATTTCTCCACGACTTCACGGATCAGGAGGGGAAGATAATGGGAGCTGATAATGGACGGACAGCCGATCCGCAAAGGAACGGCGGCCGTGTTCCGGAGAGTCGTGAGCTCGCTGTCGATGTTGTCGAAGAAGTGCGAGAGGAACTTCATGAGTTTCTCACCTTCGGGGGTGAGTTCGAAAGGCTTGCGCCGGAAAAGGGGTGCGCCGATGTCGTTTTCCAGTTTGCGGAGCTGGAGGCTGATCGCGGGCTGCTGGATGCCGTAGGGGATGATCCGGACCGCGTTGCTGATGCCCCGTGCCTTGACGACGTAGTAGAACAGTTCCAGATGATGAAGATTGACATTCATGAAAGAGTCTCCCCGAATGAAAGGAAAGTTCCGTTTTGAATGGCCTCGCGGATTCCGCGCATGAGTCCCATGAAATAAGCGATGTTGTGAATGGTCAGGAGCCGCACGCCGAGGATTTCGTTGACGTTGAGGAGGTGGCGGATATAGGCGCGCGAAAAGTTCCGGCAGGCGTAGCACTGACAGCTTTCGTCGACGGGAGAAAAATCTTCACGGAATTTGGCCGCCTTGATCGGAAGGGTTCCGCCGCCGCGGACAAACGCCGTGCCGTGCCGCGCAAGACGCGTCGGCATGACGCAGTCGAACATGTCCACGCCGCGTTTGACGCTTTCGTAGATCTGGCGCGGGGTTCCCACGCCCATGAGATAACGGGGCTTGTCTTCGGGGAGCAGGGGCGTAGCCCAATCGACCGCCTGAATCATTTCCTCCTCGCTTTCACCGACGCTGACGCCTCCGATGGCGAAACCGTTGAATGGCAGGGATGTCAGGAACCGGGCGGATTTTTCGCGGAGGTCGCGATAAACCGAACCCTGGACGATCCCGAACATCTGCTGTCCGTCATTCAGCGGCTGGCTCCGGGAGATTTCCTCCCAGCGGTGGGTCAGCGCCAATGACTTTTCGGCTTCCTCGCGGGTGCATGGATAAGGGGTGCATTCGTCGAACGCCATGACGATGTCGGAGCCGAGGGCGCGCTGGACGGCGGCGGACTCGACCGGCCCGAGGAAGAAACGGGAACCGTCGATGTGGGAGGCGAATTCAACACCGTCCGGCTTCATTTTCCGGAGTCCGGCGAGGCTGAAAACCTGAAAGCCGCCGCTGTCGGTGAGGATCGGATGGTTCCATCCGGCGAAACGGTGAAGCCCCCCGGCCTTTGCGATGAGTTCCGGGCCGGGTCTCAGCAGAAGATGATAGGTGTTGCCAAGGATGATCTGCGTCCCGAGCTCTTCGAGTTCGAGGGGAGACATGGCCTTGACGGTTCCGCGGGTTCCGACGGGCATGAAGACAGGGGTCCGGATGGTGCCATGAGGGGTTTCAAGGGCGCCGAGACGGGCCGCGCATTCCGTCGAACGGAAGGCGACGGTGAAATGGGAAGTTCCGTCGCTCATCGGAGAACGAACATCCCGTTCAGAACGGCGTCGATCCGGTCCTGCGGCGTGCCGAGGGTCAGGGCGATGGCGGCGGCGAATTCGAAGGAGACGCCGGGCCCTTTGGCCGTGACCGTGAGTCCGTCCCGTTCCACGCGGTTTCCGGTGTATTTCAGGTCGGGGACCTGCTGGTTGGTGCCCGGATATCCCGTGATTTTTCTTCCCTTGGTGAGACCGGCCCGCTCAAGGGCGATCGGAGCGGCGCAGATGGCCGCGATGACTTTGCCGTGCTCCGCCATGAAATCGAGGGCGTCCGTGACCGCGGAACTGTCGCGCAGATGGAGTGCGCCGGGGAGTCCGCCCGGAAGAACGAGGGCGTCGGCGTGAGCCAGGTCGGCGTCCCGGAAGAGGAGATCGGTAAGAATGGTCACCCCCGCGGAGCTTTTAACGCGTTCCGAATGGAGCCCGGCCATCAGGACCTGAAACCCGAGTCGCTTGAGAACGTCGGCGGTGGCGACGGCTTCGGTTTCTTCAAATCCGTCCGCAAGAACCATGATGATTTTTCCTGAGTTCATTATTTTTTCTCCATTTCCTCGTATTTCCGGCGTTGGATTCCCTGCTGGTCGCGGATATACATGATGACATCTCTGGATGTGGCAAGGTCGTCGGCGCGGTTTCCGGTTTCATCGGGCTGGAGAGGGTCCGCGCCGCGGGAGATCAGGAGTTTCACGATGTCCAGATTGTTCTCCATGGCAGCCCAGATAAGCGGGGTGCGCCCATTGGCAAGCATCCCGTTCCGGACGAGAATCCGATAGGCTCCATGAACCTGAAGGACGCGGGTCGTTTTCAGGACCATGGAAAGATCGCGGTTGAGGGGGACCCGCTGGTCGATGAGCTTTTCGACGACCTTGATATCCCCTCCCTTGATGGCGGACTTCATCATCATCAGGCCGAGCGCCGGCCGCTGGTTGAGGTCGGGAACCAGATCCATCAGGTAGAGTGCGACTTCCGTGTTCTTCTGTTCGGCGGCATGCATCATGGCGTTCTTGGCGTCTTCATCGAAGAGGGTGGAATCCGCTCCTTTTGAGACCAGGAATTTCACCGTTTCCAGAGAATTCTTATGGGCTTCGGCGGCATGCATGAGCGGGGTGCGCTTCATCTCATCCAGTCCATTGATATCCGCTCCCGCCTGAAGAAGTTTTTCAATGTTCATGAGCCGTCCCGTCCGGGCGGCCTCCATGAGGGGCGTCCGCCCGAAGGCTCCATGGGTGTCGGGGCTGGCTCCGGCCTTCAGGAGGATTTCCAGACAGTCGGAATGTTCCAGAGCGGCGGCGACATGGAGGGGAGTGTGTCCCCGGCGTCCGGCCAGATTGACCTCGGCGCCGTATTTGAGAAGCAGTTTGACGTAGTCGGGCTTGTCGATCAGGATGGCGAGAATCAGGGGAGTCGCGCCGTTGGAAACCATGTAATTCGGATCGGCTCCGGAATTGAGCGCCTCCTCAACCGTCTTGATATTGGGTTTCTTCTGGGTCAGGGCGTTGGTCAGCTGGCGGTCCCTCAAGGGGTTGTGCAAAGAGGCGCATGCCGTCAGAAGGAGCATTCCGGAGAAGCAAAGCGCAATGAGGGCATGACGGAGCGTATTCATTCTTTCTTCCTTTTGTCGGCGGCGGAGGAACGGAGCTGTCCGCAGGCGGCGCTGGATTCAAAACCTTTTTCCACTCTTACTGTTACAGGAATCCGGAGCATTTTCAAGGTGTTTTCAAACTTTTTTATGACATCTTTGGAGGGGCGTTCGAAAGCGCCGTTGGCCTTGTTGTAGGGGATGAGGTTGACCTTGGCGTTGGCATCGCCGGCAAGGCGAGCGAGTTTGGTGGCCTGCTCGGTGGAGTCGTTGATGCCTTCCAGCAGAACGTATTCGAAAGTGAGGAGGCGTCCGGTGGCTTCCTTGTGGAGCTTGCACGCATCGATGATGTCGCGGATGTCGCGCCGGTATTTGCCGGGAATGAGGAGCGCGCGGATTTTGTCGTCGCCTCCGTGGAGGGAGACGGCGAGGTTCCACTGGCGACCGTGCTTTGCCAGTTCGCGGATGCCGGGAGACCAGCCGCTGGTGGAGATGGTGACTCTTCTCGCGGCAAGGCCGATGCCCTCCGGGGTGCAGATGGTTTCGAGAGCCGCCACGAGATTTTCATAGTTCAGAAGGGGTTCGCCCACGCCCATGATGACGACATTGTCGGGGGCTTTGCCGACGAGTCGGCAGCAGAGGAGATACTGTTCCACGATTTCCCCGGCACAGAGGTCGCGGACGAATCCGGAGGCTCCGCTGGCGCAGAAGGCGCAGCGGACCTGACAGCCCACCTGGGTGCTGAGGCAGAACGTAATGCGGCCGTCGAGAGCCCCGAGAATGGCGCACTCGACCGTTTCACCGTCGGGAAGCGAGATCAGCAGCTTGCGGGAACCGTCCTCGGAAGTTTCCTCTTTTTGGATTTTGACCGCGCCGCAGATGAAGTTCTCCCGGAGCTTTTCCCTGGTTGAAGCGGGGATGTTGGTCATGTCCGCGGGGTCCGTGATCCATTTTTTCGAGATCCAGTTATAGATCTGCCCGGCACGATAAGCGTTCTCGCCGGATTCATTGATGAATGCGGAAAGCTGTTCCGGCGACGCGGTCGCGAGAAACTTTTCAGAATCGCATGTTCCGGATGTCGTCTTCTTGTCCGTCTTTTCTCTCATTGAGAGTTCCTTTCCAGATATAGAGGTTTTGATTTTTGTAGATGATGTCGAGGGCCTTGACCCATGTCCGGGAGGTGTCCGGCGGCTGGATGCTGCTCACGGAGAGCAGAAACAGCTCCTTGTCGCGGAGGGGGGCGGTGGCGGAGAATGGGATCGTCTTGACTCTGGCTCCGAGATAGTAGCATTCGGTATAGAGCCCTTGAATGGCGGCGTCCTTGTAAAGAACGGTTTCCTTGTCCCAGGCGCTTCCGAGGGCTTTGCGGAAGGCAAGTCCGGTCTCGCTGCGGGAACGCTGGCTGCCGCGGTAGGGGTTGACGACAGACCAGAAGCAGAGCATCAGCGAGGTGAAGAACAGGAGGATGATGAGCCATACCGAACGCTTCCGGAAGGAAAGCAGATAGGCCGCCGCGGCGCAGGTGATTGCGATGAGGGCTTCGAATAGATTGGTGAGGGAAGGGACGCCCGTCCGGGCGGCGAGATAGACGTCTTTCAGGAAGAAGAGCTGACGAAGGGTCGACACGGGGAACAGGTTGAAGAGGAACGCTCCGGAAGCGATGAAGAACATGGCTGCGGAAGCCCATCGCATCAAGACGCAGAGCATGTTGCCGTGACGGCGGACGACGATGTCGTAGTTCAGGCCGGACAGAACGGCGAAGGTCGGGGCGAGAAACAGGATATCCCGTCCGCGGCTCGATGGATTCAGGATCAGCAGAACGGCCGAGACAAGGAAAAGGTTGCGCATGTATTTGGTGAACAGCGGGTTCTTGTCGATGACGATCAGTGCCGAACAGAAAGGCGCATACAGGAAGAAAGTCCAGGGGAGGAAACGGATGGCGGCGTCGATCGGTGTTGCTGCGGCCTGTTTGAAATATTCGAGGAAGGAGCCTCCGACGGTGAACGGGTTGTCCGTCAGGAACCCGAGCGACCATCGCGGGACGAGCCACAGCAGGATGAAGATGAAGAGGATCAGCGCACCGGCGAAGAAACCGCTTTTGTTGAGGCGCCGCCAGAGGGTGAAGGGACGCCCCAGAAAAGCCATCGGAACGAAGTAAAAGACGAGTGCCGACCACCCGCTGTTGTAGAAGGCGAGTCCGGAAAAGAGTCCGGCGGTGAGCCACGCGGTGTTCCAGGAGGTCCGGATCTGTCCGAAATAGAACCAGAGGAGCCAGCCCGAAAAGATCAGAAGCACCGTGAGCATGTGCGGATAGCCCTCGATGGCTTTTTCCGCGGTGAGGATGGTGGAGAACATGATGGCGCTTCCGGCCGCGGCGGCGGAAATTCCGGCCATGCGGTAGCAGATGAAGCCGATGATGGTGCTCATGACGGCCAGGGCGGCGACCGGAATGATGCGCAGGGAGAACTCCATGCTGAGACCAAGGAGAGTCAATCCTTTGACCAGAAGCGGATACAGCGGGAAATAATAGGGCATGAGTTTTCCGTGGGCGATAGTGGCCGGCGGAAACGAGGAAATTTCGGCGGCGATGGCGGCATAATCGCCCTCGTCCCAGAAAAGGTCGCGCAATCCGATGTCCCAGAAGGGATAGATCAGCACAAATGTCACGGCAAGAATGAGGACCACATTCCAGACGGGCAGTCTTTTTTCTTCATGAATGACCATAAGGGGGGGCCTCCGGAGTTGTTTCGAGCCGGTCGTATTCCTTCATGGCGAAACGGTCCGTCATCCCGGCGATATAGTCGGCGGCGGCGCGTTCCAGTCCGACGCGTCCGATGCGGGAGCGCGCGGTGTCCCCCATTTCTTCCGGATGAGCCGTATACCACGCGAAAATCCGGTTCATGCGGGAGAAAGAGAGCTCGTTGAGGGCCTCGAGTTCCGGATGGAAATAGAGATTGTGATAAAGGAACTCGCGGAGTTCGTTCGTCATTTCCGCAAACTCCGGACTGAAGGAGATCAGGTGTTCGTGCAGGGCGCAGGCTTCCTCCGGGGAGTGAAGGCCGGCTTTTTCGAGGGCCTTTGCGGAGGTCCGGATGACGTCTCCCACCATGGCGTCGATCAGACAGCGGACGGAATACGCGGCAAAGAGCTCCTCGTTCGGCGAAAGGCCCTTTTCGAGTGCGGAACGGGACGCCAGTTTCCACAGTTTGAGCGGAGCGAGCATTTCCGTCGTGATGAGCCCGGAATCAAGACCGTCGTCCACGTCGTGCCCGTAGTAGGTCAGGTCGTCGGCGACGTCCGCGATCTGGGCTTCCAGCGACGGCGAGGGCGGGAGCACTTCCCCGTCCAGGAGGATGGGATTGCCGTTTTCGTCCTTGCGATGCTTGACCAGGCCGGAACGCACTTCCCATGTCAGGTTGATTCCGTTGAAGCCGGGATATTTGATTTCGAGTTCATCGACGACCTTGAGCGCCTGAAGGTTGTGGTCGAAGCCGCCGCAGGGGCGCATGATGCGCTGGAGAGCGCGCTCTCCGGCATGTCCGAAGGGTGTGTGTCCGAGATCGTGCGCCAGAGAAATGGTTTCCGTGAGGTCCTCGTTGAGACGCAGGGAACGCGCAATGGTCCGGGCGATCGCGGCGACCTCGATGGTGTGGGTGAGTCGCGTGCGGTAATGATCGCCGGTTCCGTTGAGGAAGACCTGCGTCTTGTATTCGAGCCGACGAAAGGCCCGGCTGTGGAGAATCCGGTCCCGGTCCCGCTGGAAGTCGGTGCGGAAAGGATGCTCCTGTTCGGGCACGCGGCGTCCGCGGCTGTTCCGGTTATGGGTCGCGAAGGGCGCCAGATCGGAGTTTTCGAGCGTGTGTTGATCCTCCAGTTCCCTGATCATGGGACTCCCTTCACGATGGATGCGGAATACGACGGATCAGAGAAGTTCCGGCATGTGCTGACGCACCAGCGCAAAGAGTTCCTCTTCGCTGATGGTGGTGGTCCGGCCCTGTCTGTATTCCTCATCGATCCAGTTTTTAATGGTGATGATCCCCGGATTGTCCTTGCGGATGTCCTTGCCCTTCGGAAGGTTCGATTGAATCCAGTAGGCAATTCCCGCCAGGCCGGAGGTATTGGAAATGGCAACCTTGCATGGACGCTTCAGAAACTTCTCAGTATCGAAGATATTGTAGATTTCCTCGTTCTTCGTCAGCCCGTCGGCGTGGATGCCGGCGCGGGTGGTGTTGAAGTCGGTTCCGACGAACGGATAGTTCGGGGGGATCGGATAGTTGATCTTGTTGCGGAAGAATTCCGCCATGTCGGTGATCGCGGTGGTGTCGACTCCTTCGTGAGCGCCGGTGAGTCCCATCCAGTCGAAGACCAGCCCTTCGATCGGCGAATTGCCGGTCCGTTCCCCGAAGCCGAGGAAGGTGCCGTTGACCGCGGAGCATCCGTAGAGCCACGCGGCGACGCCGTTGACGAGGACCTTGTGGAAGTCGTTGTGCCCGTGCCATTCCAGCGATTCGGAACGGGTGTCCGTATTATCGAGAATCGCCTTGATGATGGCGGGGATTCCGCGCGGCGGTTCCACGTTGGGGAAGGGCAGCCCGTATCCCATGGTGTCGCAGAGCCGGATCTTGACCCGCTTGCCGGTCCCGGCGCACAACTCGTTGATCTCGTTGATCATGGGGATCACGAAACCGAAAAAGTCCGCCCTCGTGATGTCTTCCAGATGGCAGCGCGGAACGATGTCGTTTTCCAGCGCGGACGAGACGATTTCCTTGTAGGAATCGAGCGTCTGCCTCCGGTTCTTTTTCAGCTTCAGGAAAATGTGATAATCCGAGCAGGAGGTCAGAATGCCGGTTTCCTTGAGACCGAAGGACTTGACCAGTTCGAAGTCGGTTTTGGCCGCCCGGATCCACGCGGTGATCTGCGGAAACTCGAACCCGAGGTTCTGGCAGGCTTCCACCGCCTCGCGGTCTTTCTGGCCGTAGAGGAAGAATTCGCTCTGCCGGATGAGTCCGGTTTTTCCGCTGATCCGGTGCATGAACTTGAAAATCTCAACGATCTCCTCCACGGAATACGGCGGACGCGACTGCTGGCCGTCCCGGAACGTGGTGTCGGTAATCCAAATCTTCTCAGGCAGGCGCATCGGAACCGCTTCAGAGGTGAATTTTATGGCCGGGATGCGGTCATAAGAAAAAATGTCTCTGAAGAGATTGGGTTCCTGTACGTTTTGCAGTGTCATCATTGTAGTTGCCTCCCTGCGTTGAGCTGAGCTTTGTTACCTAAACTATTTAATATACACAAAAAAATCATGTTTTTCAAGGAAAGGGTACTTGATTTTTCCTGTTTTATCATGGATTTTAAAAAGGGCTTTCCCAAAACGACGCGACAGACAGATCACTTACGAGAAGGTTTTTATGGCTCTTCTACTTGGAATTGAAAGCAGTTGCGACGAAACCGCCGTCGCCATTGTGGAAGACGGGAAAAAAGTGCTTGCCAATGCGGTTTCCTCACAGATGGCCAAACATGCACTGTATGGCGGAGTTGTTCCGGAACTTGCTGCAAGGGAACATCTTACGGCGATTGAAAGAGTGTGCTCTGAAGCCCTGGCGACTTCCGGCGTGTCGATGAACGACATTTCCGCGGTGGCCGTCACCCACGCGCCCGGACTGGTTCCCGCTCTTCTGGTCGGGCTGAACTTTGCGAAGGGCCTTGCCATTGCCAACGGTAAACCGCTGATCGGCATAAACCATTTTCTGGCACATATTTATGGCGCCTTCGTGGATTCCGACACCGCCGTTTTCGAAGATCCGGCCCTGTATCCCATGGTTGCGCTGGTCGTTTCCGGAGGGCATACCTCCATCGTCGTGATTCAGTCCGACGGCAAGGCCGACGTTGTCGGAACCACCATCGACGACGCCGCGGGGGAGGCACTCGACAAGGGCGCCAAGCTCCTGAATCTCGGTTATCCCGGGGGGCCTGTCATCGAGAAACTTGCCGCGGGCGGCAACAAACACCGCTTCGACTTCCCGCGTTCACTCACCGGCACGGCGGGAAAGGCCGTCTCGGACGAAAACCGGTTCAACTTCAGTTTCAGCGGACTCAAAACCGCTCTCCTTTATCACTCCAACAGCCTTTCCCCGGACGGTTCCGCCGCCCATCTTGAGGGGGAACTGCTGACCGACACCCTGGCCTCTTATCAGGAGGCTGTCGTGGATGTCCTCTGCATGAAAGCGTTCGACGCCGTGAGGCATTACCATGCGCGCACCGCGCTCCTCTGCGGCGGCGTCGCCTGCAACTCTTCGCTCCGGGAACGGTTCGAGAAGACTGTCCCGAAGGGCGTCCGCCCGATTCTCGCTCCCAAAAAATATTGCACCGACAATGCCGCCATGGTGGCGGGATTGGCCTATCATTACTTCGCGGCCGGAAAGTTCAGCGATCTCTCCCTGGACACCTTTGCGCGTCTGCCGAAGGTGACGGAAGTTCCCTTCCGGGGAAGGAATGTCTGAGCTTTTTATGAAAAGTGAATGTGTTGTTTTCGATCTGGACGGCACTTTGGCCGATACGGTCGCTGATATTGCCAACAGCGTCAACCTGACCCGCCGCGAATACGGACTGGAGCCGCTTCCCGTTTCCATTGTGATTTCCTATACCGGCGACGGCGCGCGGAAATTGCTGGAACGTTCGTTTTCCGATCATCCGATCGATCTGGACGAGGGCGTCGGACGCATGGTCCGGCATTATTATGAGAATCCGGTCGTTGCCACGAAACTGTATCCCGGAGTCCGTGAAGGGCTCTCCGCGTTGAAGAAAGCGGGATGGAAACTGGCCGTTGTCACCAACAAACCCGGCAATGTCGCGCGGGTCATCCTCCGGCATCTCGGCGTGGAATCCGTTCTCGACGATGTCATCGGCGGCAACGACGGGTTTCCGCTCAAGCCCGATCCGGCGCCCCTCCTCCATCTGCTTGACAAGTATGGGGCCGATCCCGCGCATTCCTGGGTGCTGGGCGATAATCATACCGACATGAATGCCGCCTCCAATGCCGGCATGAAGAGCGCCTTCGCCGCCTGGGGATTCGGGTTCCTCGACACTTCCGTCTGTGATGTCAGGGTCGAGTCCTTCGACCACTTCACCCATCTTCTTCTGGAGGAAAATACATGAAAACGTTTCCCGACGGGTTTGAAAAACTGATTCCCTCCATTCACGCGGTTTCCGATTTCATCCACGATCATCCAGAACTCGGATTGGAGGAATTTCAGGCGTCCGCGAAACTCAAGGAAATCCTCCGTTCCAACGGATTCACGATTGAAGACAACGCGGGCGGCGTCGAAACCGCCTTCAAGGCTTTTTGGCAGACTCCGGATGGTTCGGACGCCCCCTGTTTCGGTTTCATGGGCGAATTCGACGCCCTGCCCGGCCTGGGGCACGCCTGCGGGCATAATCTGATTTCGGCGGCCTCGCTCGCGGCGGTCTTCTGTGCGAAAATCGAACTCGAAAAGCGCGGGGTGCCCGCCCGTCTCTGTTTCATCGGCACTCCCGCCGAGGAGATCAAGGGCGGCAAGGTCACGATGATCGAGGGCGGCGCCTTCAACGGCATCGATGTTTCACTGATCGCGCATCCCTTCCACAAGACGATTTCCGACCCCGGATGCCTGAGCGTTTCCCGCTGCACCGTTTCCTTCCATGGCCGCGCCTCCCATGCCGCGATCGCCCCCGATAAGGGAATCAACGCGCTGGACGCCGTCGCGGAGTTCTGCTGTGATATCCGCGAGTGGCGGAAGAGTATCGGAGAGCGGGAACGCGTGCATGGAATCATTACGCGCGGCGGCGACGCCCCCAACATCATTCCGGACTATACCGAAGCGTTTTATTATGTCCGCGCCCCCAACGAAAAAGCCATCCTTCCTCTCAAAAAACATCTGGAGGCGCTTGCGGACAAAGCGGCGAAAAGCACCGGATGCACCGCCGAGGTCAAATGGATTTCCGCCTACAAGGGCATGGTTTTCAACGAACCCCTGAACGATGCGTTCATCCGGGTCTGGCGCGAACGCGGAATCGAGATTCCGCGCATGACCGGGAACGAGGGAAAGGGCTCCACCGACGCGGGCGATGTCTCTTGCATCATGCCCTGCGCCCATTACTATTTCGGGATCACGGGCGGGGAGAATTACGGCCCGCATACGATCGAATTCCGGGATGCCGCGCGGACGCCGGAAGCGTTCGGCCGGGCTATGGAAACCGGCTCTGTCATGAGTGAAATCTGCGTACGTTACTTCACAGAGCCGGATTTCCGGAAAGCCGTCCACGAGGCATTCGACCGGGCGGAAAAGTAATCCGTCCGTGCATTCCTTTTTGGGCCAAAACCACCGGCACGCTACCTTGAATCCGAAGTGCGGGTCGTGTGGAGCACGAAATCCCGTTTGCTCAGTGTTTTTCCGTCGGCATGAGCGTGGCGGCGAGGTTCCGTTTTGTGGGCTTGATTCCCGGCCGTTTGAGGCAGAGGCTCACACCCCACGCGTTGCCGTCCCTCATGGCCAGCGCGAATACGATTTCGTGCACGCCTTTTTTCCACCGGACATCGAGCTTGTGGCTTTCCATAACGATCGGGTTCTTGCCGTTCGGATCGGCGAATACCTCTTTGCCGTCGCAGAAAAGTTTGACCGGACCGTCGTAGCCGAAAAGCATCCGCACATCCATTGTCTCCGGCACATCGTAGGAGACGCGGATGAAGCGGAATCCGGTTTTTCCGGGGAAGCCGAGACGGTCGGGAAGGAAGACATAGGGGGAATCCTGTTCCTGAAGCGTGTATTTTGCTTCGAGCGTATTCTTGTAATGCACATTCTTCAGATTCTCTTCACAGAAGAACGGTTCGCTGATCCGGGGATATTCTGCGAACGGAGTTCTGAATTCCATCATCTGGAGATTCCTCATGGCGAACGCCGGAAGGGAACGCCCCGCTTCGTCATGAATATTGCAGTAGGGGTTGCAGCCGCAGCCGTAGCCGACACTGAAAATGGGGGTGCTCGGACAATGGAGGATGACACTGTCTCCCTTGACTTCCATGCGGAACGCTCCCTCTTTGCCAATTTTGTCGATGGAGAAGCCCGAGGGACGTCCGTCCGCCTTGAGGCTGCCGGAAACATTCTTGAAACGGATGGATACCTGTTTTTCGCCAAGTTTCGGTTCCGTTCTGGAACGGATCGAGGCTGGTTCGATCGGGGGCAGCTGTTTCTTTTCCCCCAGCAGGCACCGCATGGCATTGGCTAGGCGTTTTCCGAGGATCTGCTGGCCTTCTCCGCTCAGATGGATGCAGTCGTCGAGTTCCAGATCGATCGTCGGGACCGTGAGGAGGTTCCGTATTTTCGACGGCAGTGTCCGCTGGATTTCACGGATGGCGGTCCAAAGTTCCGGTGCGCCGTTGGGATAGTTCACCAGACGCGCAATCTGCACTTGTACAAACGGCATGTCGGGGAAGGCGAAGTCGCGGCGGACCGCCTTCACGAAATCCTTCATGGCTTTTTCGAAAACCTGAATCCGTTCCGTCTGCGCGTCGGAACAGCCCTGATACCAGATCATGCCCGAAACGAGACCGCCGTTCCGGCACACACGGTTGATCATGGCTCCGTAAAGCGACTCGTCGCCTTCATTTTTACGTTTCGGGTCCCATTGCTCCATGGTCGTTCCGCCGTGGGCGCAGGCGATCATTCCCTGCGGCACGCCGGTGGCGAGAAACATTTCATTCAAAAAGGAGATGCAGGGGCCCGCGCCTTTTCCGTTTGGATTTTTCCAGTTGGGGGGATTGGGTTTCTTCATGCCGCAGAGTTTGTAGTGCACCGGGGCTTTGGCGATGCCCGGAGCGGTGACCGGTTCCCGGGCCGCTTCCCAGTGGTCGGTCATATAATAGACGCGCAGTGATGACGGAGGATTCGCAAATGCACCCGAAAGATTGCCGCACCCCTGCATGTTGGACTGTCCGCCGGACACCCAGACGTCTCCGACGAGAACGTCGCTAATGGTGATGCTTTCTTTCCCGATCGTCAGCGTGATATTGTAGAGGCCGCCGGCGGGAAGTCCTTTCAGAATGCCGGAAAAAGTACCCCGTTCCGCTTTTCCGCAGACCGTTCCGCTGACGCCCTTCACCGGTTTTCCGCTTTTCAGAACTTTTACCGTAACATCGCCCGCGGCGGAACACTTGCCGCTGAAAGGCTGTTCGCTCACGTTGCCGCTGTTGCGGCGCATTACCATCTGATCAAAGAGTCCGGAAAGAATCTTCATTTGCGCATCATCCTTGGTTGTTGATCCTTCCAATATATCTTTCAGGAAAGATGTTTTCAAGCCGTTTCCGGGTGAAAACAGAAAGATGCGAATGAGTTTTGTGTCCTGATTTTCAGAAAATCTTATCTGTTTCGAGATTGTCGAAACAGACGACGGCGTTGCCTGTCGCGCTTGCCGCGCAGTACTGAACCACCATAAATGCAACCTTATCCGGGACGATGACCACTTTCGAAGCTCCGAACCATTGATCGGGGCGTTTTTCCGAAAAAGCCAGTTTAATATTGTCTGCCGACTTTATGAAGTTCCTTTTGTCATCCTGCCATGTGACCGTCAGGGAAGACTGCCCGTCCCCTTCCGTCTTTGCCGAGGCGCGAACCAGATAGACTTCGCCCGGATTGACTTTGATCGCCTTGAATAGACTGCCGTATCTTACACCGGCGAGCCGGGCTGTTCCGTCTTTCTGTTCGATGACGCCTTTCACCGTGCCGCCCTGCCATTGCTGGATGTCCCCCAGCCCTTTGGCAAAATCGTTGGAGTATATCAGCATATGCTTGTCTCCCGCGGCGAATTGATCCGGGTTTCTGGCAAACCTGACAGCCTCGGAAACTCCCGGCATGGCTTCTTCCCACAAGCGTCCGCCGCCAACGGTGTTCTTCATCGCCTTCTCTACGACCGGAGGCAGTTCGATCGGATGCCAGCGGCATTGTTCCGTATAAAGCCATGCATAGTCTCCCGAGCATTCCAGAGCCAGCCGCAGATTCCGCCGGAACAACGGCAGACGTTCCATATCGGGCGATTTTATCACCCAGAAACCTTTTTCGTTCAGATAGCAGTCCAGAAAAACTCCGATGGCGGGCTGGCATTGAGTCTGGAACTTCACCCGGTTTTCAGGCGCCACCAGAAGCGGGGCTTTTTTCATGAAGTTTTTGGAAATCTGGAAAAACTCTTCCGCGTTCGAGGCGGTGTATCCAGCGGTTTCGTCCCCGTCGAAAAGTTTCGCCCGCGGCGGAATGGCGTCGAGCATCCCGTTGAAAAAGGCGGTGGTCAAGCCGTATTGGGCGTTTGCAAGATATTTTTCCGGGTCGGCGGAATTCAGCGCCGGATAATTGATGGAAAAACTGCCGAGGATGGTGAAAACAATGATGTCCGGAAAATCCCTGGACATGGCGCGCATCACCTCGGCTCCGCGCTGACGCGCCTTGGCCGCCGTTTCCGCATAACTTTTTCCGGAGGCGGGCAGATATTGAAACAAGGCGGGTTTCCCGTAATTGTAATGTTCGACATCGAAGCAGATTCCTTTCAGACCACCCTTTCCGGCGGCTTCCGAAACCAGTTCGAGGTTCTTGACTACCGTATTCCATGCCTGATCGTCAAAGAAGGAATAATCAGCGTTCGCACAGCTGATCTTGACGAAATTGTGCTTGAGTTTTTCCAGTTTCGCTTCCTGCAGGTCCTTCTGCCATGCCTTGATGATCGCGGGATCGATGCGTTCGTTCTTGAAAACCAGATGTCCGTATTCCACATCCGGCTTGCCGTCCTTCACCTTGCGCGGAAGGCTGATGGCAATGCCGTCGAATGGCAGGGCTTTTTCGACCATTCCGGCATTCTTGCGCAGAAATGCGGCATCCGGGGAGTCCCATCCGAGTTTGATCAGTTTGGTCTGTGCGAACATGGCGAACGGCAAGGAGCAGAGGAGAATTGCGGTTGTTTTCATCAGTTGATATCCCATGGGCTGTTGGTTTGATAGATATTGGCGAGAGGGCGTCCCGGCTGATAGGCATTGGCCGCCCATCCTTCGCCGGTCCCGACTCCGGAAATGACGGAGGCATGCCCGTCCACCCAGCCGATGGACGCGGTGTTGCCATGATTCGGCCAGACAATCGGTTCTTTGCTTCCCGTCAGCAGATAACGGGGCGTGACAACCAGGGAACCCTGTGCCCGCGTCACATCGATGCATTCCCCGAAAGCGATGGTGAGGGACGGCCTTTTTACCTGCCGCAGATTCGGCGGCGGTTCCGATATGCTGACCAGCCGGTCCCCGCCGAGCTTGAAGTAGTTGTATCCGTAATGCACGTAAGCCCACATTTCCGAATCGTCCAGAAAGGACGGATTGGGCTTCAGCAGTTCACTGAAATACGGCGGATAGTCCACCTTGTCGCCGGTCCGGCTGGGGCAGATGTATATCCGGTTGGTGGTATAACCCGCCTTGGAGAAAACCCCCGGCCATTTCTGTCGGCGTCCCGTGCTTGTCAGCGGCATCACATACGGCATGAAACGCTCCTTGCTGTCATTCAGATACATGATCATTCCCTGGGAAATCTGCTTGACATTGCTCAGACAGAGGGCCTGCCGTCCCCTTTCTCTCGCATGGTTCAGCGACGGCAGCAGCATCGATGCCAGAATTGCAATGATGGCAATCACAACGAGGAGTTCTATAAGTGTGAAATTTCCTGCGAATGTTTTTTTCATTTCTCGTCTCCGGGTTCAAATCCTTCCAGTTTGGTATTTCAGAATTCCACGATCGGCTTTTTGTCCGTGCCGGTTCTGTTTCAGTTCACCCTGATTTTTTTATGTTTTCCGCCGACGGGGATCAGCCACCCGTAGTCGGCGGGGTTGTAATTGCCGAGAACGAAGATCATCTGCATGAAGTGCGGGGCAACCCAGAAAACAGACCGGCTTTGTCCATTTTCCTGAAAAGCGCGTTCGATGCTGATTCTGGACCGGCTTTTTTCCGTAAGTCCGAACCTTTTTAATGGCAGAGTGAGCCGCACGGAATTGCCGCATGTTTCCGCTTTCAGGTTCACCGGACGCTGTCTGTATGATATGCGGCCGTCCGGCCATATGGTGATCCATTCCGGCCAGTGGAAGCGCAACGGTTCCCAGAGAATCTGGAAACGGTCATTTTCACGGACGCGGTCATAAAAGATCGTCAGATACAGGTTTTCGGAATCGGATTCCACCTTGAATCCGGTATTGGGAACGGGCTCCTGCACTTTCACGAATCTTTCATGCATATACGCTCCCTCCCAGGTCACTTCGCGATATCCGAAATGGGACATCTTTACCGGTTTTCCGCCGATGAAAGCCGCCGGTCCGCGCGTCTTTTCTCCGGTCGCTTCGGGGAAGGGGCTTCCGCCCGCTGCCAAGGTCCGTTCCGTTTCCGGGAAATCACGGTCCAGAATCTTCCGGAGATGCCGGATGCGGGTATGGATCAGCGCCGGAGTGAATTTGTAGCCGGTAACCTCCGAATGGTAGCCGAGGCTCGGATTGCGGGCGATGAGCGGCAGCATCGCGAGAGAGCGCTGAATCGCGTTCAGAACAATGGCGCGCATCCGGTCCAATCCCTTTCCCGAACCGTTCAGCAGTTTTTCACGCAAGGAATAGAATTCAAAGATTTCCGCCGCGTCCTCAAAAATGATTCCGACGGCTTCCGCGACCTCGATTTCAAGCATCTGCTTCACGGACCGCCTTGAGTTCTTCAGCGTCCGGAACAGTTCAACTCCCTGATTCCATCGCGATGACATTTTCTTTATGGCCGCGGACATTTCCGCGAGCGTAAATCCCTCATCGTGCTGTTCCGGCGGAACGGTGCATTCACAGAGGCGGTCTCCCGGAGGCGGGTATATGTTGTTCCAGCTGGGCGCCAGCCGCTGGTTCACCGGCTTCAGATGAAGCTTCCAGACAATCGAATCGTGCATCGGGCCGATATATGCCAGCACATTCACCATCGGATAATGGGAGAATGCCTCGGAAAAAATCTTCCAGGCCTTCGCGGCCGCCGGAGCATCCTTTCCCCAGTGGATACGCGCCAGTTCCAGCAGGAATTTATTTTCGTCGGCGGGAAACGGATCGCAAGAGAGACGCCCTGCCGCTTCTGTCATCAGCGACGGGAAACTGCCGAAATACCATCCTACGGAAACTCCGCTTACATTCAGTTTGCGCATCTCGCGGAATTTCCGATACAGCAGAGCCGGAACCGGCAGATACTGCGTGGTTGCGATTTCCGTGGAGCAACTGACCTGAAGTTTCGCAAAATAATCGGTGCCGGCCTTCCGGCAGCGTTCGGCGCACAACTTGAAGAACTCGCTCGGTCCCACATAGGAAAGCCAGTAATCGGTGATTTTCCGGATTTTTCCATATTGTTTCATTTCCCCGTAGGACTCGAAATTGTGCATGAGCGCAACGCCTTCCGGCATGTGCGAAGCCCCTTCCAGAGCCTCCTCATAGCTCCAGTAGGAAATTTGCGTATACGGCCAGGAAACCAGCCGGGCTCCGGGCGCGGCGGCTTTCATTCCCGCATTCATGGCCGCCAGCGATTTTCCGTGCGCCTTCCACTGCGGGGCATCTCCGCAATGCGGACAGTGAACTCCGGGGACATTGCAGCAGAGGGTGGTCCATTCGCCGACGCTGAGATCGATGATTCCGCCAAGGCCCGGGGCGTCGGTGAAAAGATGATTGGTGATTTCGTAGAGGTGCCGCTGCGCGGTGTCGGAATCCGGGCAGAAGGCAAATTTTCCGGGAACCGGCGTCCCGCGCAATTCCGGATATTCCCGGAGCACGGGATCGTCCTCCGCAAAGGCGATCGGTTCGATGCAGAAAACGTAGACCTTGATTCCGTAGCTTGCGCATCGCCGGATGATGTCTTTCAAACGGCTGATCCGATGTTTCCGGCTGGCGTCTTCCGGCTGCAGGAAAGAATAGCTGATTTTTTTGAAATCGCTGGAAACCCATATTCCGTTGATTCCGCTCCGCGCCAGTTCGTTCAAATAGCCGTCCGGGTAGAAATTGAAGTCGTCCATCAGTTCGTCATGATACAGCGGCGGGCGGTTGATCGGCGCCATGAAGGAACGGCCTATGCGGTCGCGGACGACGGCGTGGCATTCCGTGGTCCCGAGCGGACGCCCGCTTTCCAGCAGGCCGGATAAACGGTAAAGTCCCCTCCGCATTCCTTCCACGGACCCGGCCTCGACAATGCATTGTTCCGGTTCGATGGCAATCCGGTTATACTCGAAAAGTCCGGATTTCACCATCCGGAACTTGACCTCGCCCGGATTGTGACGCATCAATTCAATCCACGCGGTCGTCAATTCCTCCGGCAAGTCCGGTTTCCGGGATGTTTTGCTTATTTCGTCAGGAAAAAGTTTTCCGAATATTTTTCCGGCGGTCTCATGCTGTTGTTCATGCATCTGTCAAACTCTCTGAATTTGTTTTCTGTTCTGTTGATATTTTTATTATAACGGTTATCTTACGGTTTAACAATAGGACATTTTACTGATTTTTCGTGAAATGAACAGAATAACAAGGCAATTCTACAGATGCAGGATATTTGGGGAAATCTTTACTGGACCATTGACGTATGCCGTCACGATGTTCTCGACAGTTCCTGGCGGACTGAAAATTTTGCCCGGCATGTCCGCATCGTGCCCTATTGCCGGCTGTATATGCCTCTTTCCGGGGAGGCTTATCTGGAACACAGCGGCCTGAATTTTCATTTGCGCCCGGGCTCCCTGTTTCTGGTTCCGCCGCTGGTTTCATCCCATGTCTCCTGTCCGGAACGCATGGAAATGTATTGGGTGAACTTCAATGCCTTCCTCCAGAATTCCACTCTCGATATTTTCTCGGTGGTCCACACCCTGTATGAACTTCCCGTCCAGGACGAGGTCCTTTCCCGTAAATTATATGAATCCATCATCCCGCATTATCAGATCGGAATTCGGGCCGGCATGCCGATTTCAATGTCGGCCGAGTTTGCCAGTCGGGCCGCCCTCATGCTGCTGGTTCATCCGTTTCTCGAAAAATCCGGACAGCACGGCAAACAGTCTTTTGAGCGGCAAAGCAAGTTTTTCGGATTGCTTCAATACATCGAAAAGAACGTCGATCATAATTTTACCCTGAAAGAACTTGCAGCGCAGTTTCACTTGAACCCGACCTATCTGACGAACCTCTTCGCCGATTGCATGGGAATTTCGCTTGTCCGTTATTGCAACACGCGGAAACTGGGATATGCGCTGGTCCTTTTGTCTACAACCAACCAGTCGATTTCCGAAATCGCCTATTCGCTGGGATTTGACGATATCAATAACTTTTCCCGTCTTTTCAAGCGGCACTACGGAATTTCTCCCCGCAACTTCCGTCTGAACAACAAGCCCGGACTATTGTCCGAGCTCTACCGGGCAGGGCATTGATATCCCTTGAATTCCATGCGGGAACTTCAGAAAATGTCGTCCTGTTTCTTGACTTCCACCGCAATGTCCTTGAACTCGACCGCGTCTTTGGTTTTCGGGCTTACGAGAATCATGGGCCGGAAGTAGACCGAACCCGGCCACCATTTCCCGGTGTGGTTCGGATTTTTTCCGTCGCTGATTCCGCTGACGACGCCGGTTTTTGGGGTCCATTCACCGGTGACAGGGCTCCCGAAAACATAAAGAGGACTGCTGTAAATGTGTTGGCGGACCTTGGTCCCGGCAGGCCAGTCCTTTTTCATCGGAGCTTTGAGCGTCAACTCGTAAACTCCGTCTTTTGCCGTAATTTCAAGGATTCCTTCGACGAGAACTTCACGGTTGGGCAGATCCGACAGGTCGTCCTTGACATTGAAGGCGATCGATTTGACGTTTTTGCGCCACTTGGAAGCGTCTTTGAGGCGGAGGGTCGTATCGCCCACGGCGGCAGGCGCGGCCAGTTCCGTTTCCGTGCCCTTTATGTAAACGACCTCATAGGGCTGAATTTCCTTTTTGTCGGCGTCATAAACGGAAAAGGCGCCCATCATGGAAAGCGGTTTGGACGTGTTGGCGGGGCCCTTCGCCTTGAAACGGAGCGTGTATTGGGCGGTCGGTTCGATTTTCGTCATGGTGGATGAGGTGATCCGCCACTGATCCTGATAGGTCAGGATGCCGTCTTTGAACGAGCCCTTGTTCTGGCTCCAGTCTTCGGGCTTGTTGAATTCGATGGTCTGGGCGCCCGCGCCGAGAGCGAGAAGTGCCAGCGAAACGGTCATGGAAAATGTTTTCATGTTGCCTCCGTGGTTATTTCAGGATCAATGTTTTGAAAAGCGAGGAATCGTTTCCGCCCGCGACGCCTTCCGTGAGGGCGATCCAGTATTTCGCCAGACGGTCGTCTTCGCGGTTGTTGTCCATCACGACGAAGCTGAAGCGGACGCTGTCGCCCGGCTTCGGCTGAAGACCGAGTTCCGCCCAGGGAACGGCGACTTCATACAGTGTGGTCTTATCTTTTTCCGAACGGGTTACGCACGACGGGAAAGCGACGGGTCCTGCCGGATTTTTTCCGCCGTTCCAGCGGAACATCTCTTTGCCTTTTTCCGTCAGGGCCAGTCCGAAATTGAACTCCTGTTTCCCGAACGCGGAGCTTTCCGTTCTGGGGCGGATGCGTTTCGGAGCCATGTCCCGGGTGGCGATCACGAACTGGAGGGAGTCCTCTTTCCAGAGATTCGTCCCGGTGTTGCGCTGAAGATGCCGGGCATCCCTGACCTTGACTGCCAGATAGAGATTTTCCGAATCGTAAGCCAGATAATATCTGGCGGAGATGTCCGAACCGTCGAGCTTGAAAAGGTTCATTTCGGGGATCATGGCCGATTTCGGGAAAACATTGTCCGGCGTCACGAGCGCGCCGCCTTTCAGGGAAGCGAACCAGTCGCCGCTTCCGTTGAACACGGGTTTCTCCGTCAGCCTCGGAACCGGGAGGAAATCGAGTTCAAGCGCCGCTTCCAGACGGATGCCGCCGGCGGTAACGACCGTCGCGTTGCGAGTCCCTTGCAGATCCGCGGAAACCTTTGCAGTCACGGTGGATGTCCCCAGCGGCGGGAGGGTGAAGGAAATCTTGTTTCCGTCGGGCATTTCCAGCGTTCCCTTCTGCTCGCGATTCTCCAGATTGCGAAGGAAGACGAGCGCGGAACCGGCGCCGTTGCGGTATCCCTGCGCCAGAAGGGGAACCAGATTCGGCAGCTCGGCCTTGCGAACGGCTTCCGCCAGTTTTTCCGCGCCGGTGCGGGAGGAAAGGTAGACCGGCGATCCGGTGAGCGTGATCGCGTTTTTCCCGGCCGGAAGCGCGGTTTTGTTGCCCATCATGTCGGTAACGACGGACGCCTCGGGAAGCCGGAGGGCGATTTTGGCCGGTTCGTCGACGCTCCACAGCGCGGCGACGCTCGAACCGTCCGGTTTCGTGAAGGTGTAGCAGTAGAGATTCGCGCCGATGAGGATCTCGGCGACGGGCTTGGCGAACGCCAGTTCCCGCGCGGCCACGGCATAAGCGACTCCGGGGGCTTTCGGGACGGCGGTATATTTTCCGTTTTCGTCCTGGATGGTTTTCCACCCGATCGACATTTCCATGAGGGGTTTGGACGGGTCGGCCTTTTTCGTGGTCAGCCGCCAGATCGCCCCGTAGGAGGAGGCCAGATGCCAGGAAGCGTAGGGCGACGGCGCCGACTTGTTGATGATGAGGCTCCGGGCCGTATAGTCGGCCACCTGTTTTGCGATGGGCGCATCGAACGGGGCGAAATAGTCGTAACAGTATCCTCGTTCGGCGTTGATCACGAAACCGGGCCGCTTGTAAGCCGCGGAAAGGTTGGCGGTGTCAACCAGGAAATTACGGAGTCCGTCTTCCGGCGGAGGAAGGGTTCCCGTGACCGCGTTCCAGTTCCCGTTGTAGGCGTCGATGCACAGCAGGTCGAAATCGTCCTTGAGGTCGTCCAGAACGATTTTGCTCAGGGCGAACGGCTGGGGCGTGTTGTAGTAGTCGATTCCCATGATCCCGAGCACCGCCACATTGGCATCCGGGTTGATTTTTTTGATTGTCCTGTAGATCAGACGGGTCAGGGTCACATAGTTGGAGAGGACCGCCGCGCCTCCGCCCTCGTCATCGCTGTGCCGGAACTGTGCGTCGATTTCCTTCTGGATGAGGAACAGCCGGATGCGTCCTTTCGTGAGGGAGGCGACGCGTTCGACATATTGCCTCATGTGTTCCAGTTCGGCGTCCGTGAGGACCGGCAGTCCCTTTTTGATGCGTTCATCGGTTTCGGCCGTCTTCCGGAATGTGGGCGCGACGTGGAACACCAGCTTGAAGTCGTCCGACTGAAGGAGCTTCGGCCAGTAGCCCGTCTGGAGCGCCTTGTCCACGTCCTCCGCGGTCTTGATCCAAGGACGGTGAATCCCGACGCCCAGCGATCCGGCTCCCATCAGCTTGTAGCCCTCCAGCATTTCGGCATAGATTCCGTTCTGGTCAAACCCGAAGAACGGGTCTCGTTTCGCAATCGGATCGACCGAGGCGAACCCGCTCTGCGTGGCGACGGCGTCCCTGCCGTCGGCCTTGAGCAGAGCCTCGATCACAAAATATCCCCTTGTTTTCGGCGCGGGAACGGTGAATTCGAGTTTATCCGAAGCGGACGCACCCATCTCCAGCTTCAGGTCGGATGCCTTGTATATGACGTTTCCGGCATAGTCCTTCACTTGAACAAGACATTCCACAGACAGCGCCTTGTTTGTGTTGTTCTTGAGTGCGAGAAGGAACTTTGCGTCCTGCCCCGGAAGATAGTACCCCTTGTTGTCGCCCGGCGGATAAAAGGCGACGACCTTGAGGTCCTTCGTGAATTCGGTTTCAAACCGTTTTTCCGCTGCGGCGGCGAATACCGCCGCCAGTGCGAAAAGGAGAATCGCGGTTTTTCGCATCGGGATTGCCTTTCTTCTGAATTGAACGCTTGATGACTCTGTATCGACTGATTATTCCTTCACAACAAGAATACGGTCCATGTATACGGCGTTTTCCTTTTTGCTGTCTTTCACATACAGCGGCCCGGTAAACTTCAGGGATACATAGATGTCGCAGATATTCTCCGGCAGTCCGGGATTGGCCCTGTCCAGCGGCGTCTGCGAGGCCCATGTCCACGGCGCATGGAAGATGGTTCCCGGCATCACATTGAAGCGGCCCACCTTGAACAGATGATATTTTTCGTCCTGCGGAAATTCATTCAGCTGCAGAACCGGCCCGAACTGTTTGGAATGGATGTTGTACACGCCCGCCATGAAGGGAAGTTTGTGCGTCTTTTCCGGGCCGCTCTCGCCGATTCTGACGGCCTTTCCGCCGACGGCTTCCGGATCGTTCGTCTCAACCACATTCTTCTGCGGCGCTTTCCGGATCTGCATCGAGGTAAAGTCCGTCGTCTTCCGCCCCTGAAATTCCTTCGGGACCTGAATATTCAGCCTCAAAAACGCCATGCGTTCCTTCCAGCTTTCAGGCGAATAGGGAAACTTCGTTTTCTGCTGTGCAAAGAGAAGGTTCATGTTTGCGTCCAGCCGCTTCAAAAGCGATTCGCGGTCCTTGAAGAGATTCAGTTCCAGCCTCGCGCTGTCCAGCGGAATCCGTTCCAGCCGGATTCTGTTGACGACAGCGGGATCGCCGGCCGTCTTTTCCGCCAGATCAAGGAGTTCGTCCGCCTTGTCCAGAAACTCCGGGGTCAGGTAAGTGATCTGAACCGGCTGTTTCAACGCAAATGAACCGGGCTCTTTTCGGGAACTTTCTTCGAGCATGTTGAAATACTTCCGCATCGGGTCCGCCGCCTTGCCATAATAGCCGCCGAAGAAAATCCCCAGCAGTTTTTCCCGGTCCTGATACGGGTCGAGAAGAAGACGGTGCGACAGCCACTGCCGGAGTGCGGAAAAGGCCTCCGCACTGGTCTCGTTTTCGACCAGCATTCCGCGAACGCCGTTCTTTTCGAAAAATTTCATGTCCGTGAAATAACGCTCCGTGTTCAAATACGGAAAAGGGGATGTTTTGCAGTAAAGAATCCAGTAATCCCAGACAAAAAGCTCCCGGGAGATTTTCGCCCAGCCCGTGAATATCTCATGGAACTCTTTGTTCTGGGGGGCTGTAACCGCCTGCATGGTTTCGGAAATCCCGCTGCCGGTGAATTCCTTCCCGAGATTGCATAATTCCACAATGACATTGTCCAGCGGTTTCTCGAATTTCGGCGGCTGGATGGTGTAGGTGTAAGCCCACGTGATGATTTTCACATCCGGGTGGGATTTTTTCAGCCGCGCCGCGATCTTGTTGATGAACTGGACCGTGGTGTCCGAATAGTTGCCCCCTTTCCGGGTGTATTCCATGCACTTGTCGCATTTGCAGAAGCCCACATTGTCGTTTCCCGTGATGGAATAGAAGCGGGGCGGTTCCTTCCTCCGCTTCCGGTCGGACTCGATGTAAGACACCAGTTTCCGGTATACGAGGTCGCAAACCTCCGGATTCGTGATGCAAAGCTGTCCGGGGCCTCCGCTGTTGACGGCACGTTCGCGGAATCCGTCGGGACGCAGGGAGAAATACTCCATTTTGTCTTTCGGAATATCCTTGGAATACTCATAGAAGGTATGGCACATTCCGGGCGAACCGTAACTCTCCACCCCGCCGAACGAGTCCGGAATGTAGGCAAAATTGGAACGGTTGCGGAGGAGATAGAATGAGTATGCGCCCATGTCGTTCGGCAGGCCGCCGGGAACCGTGTAGCGCGAATAGAAGGCGGGTTTCTTCCGGATGGAAACGGAAGCGGGAATCTCAAGCTTGTCCGTCTTCCGGATCGTCGTGCAGTCGGAATCCAGAAAATAGGCGTCCAGATACTTCTCCAGAAAATCGTAGACCCCGTAGAGGGTACCGCGCGGAACGCCCCCCGTAATGACAAGCGAATCGCCGACCGATTGAATCTGCCATTCTTCCTTGCCGGCCTTTTTCATGTCGATTCGGTTTTTCCCGGCGAAATCGGTGTCACCGAGATAGATCGCATCTTTCTTTCCGGGACTCTTTTCATCCCGGATCGTGAATTTCGCTCCGGTGGCCTGTCCCAGAAAGTGCTGAAGCTCTTTTGCCGCGTTCATTTCCGCTTCGCCGGATTTGGCCCCGTTGACCACGATATCAACCAGCGCCCGGCCGTTTTCAGCGAGGGTTCCGGCATCGCACGAACATTGAATCAGGAAAGAGATTCCGAACAGAAAAAGAGCGTTCATTGGTTTTTGCATGAAAAATCCTTTTTTTAGGATCGCGGCATCACTGGAACGGATCGGCACGATTTACAGCGACGGCGTGGGGGCGGTCTTCAGCAGCTTGATGTTCCATGGATGGTTGGAGGTGTAGTTGGCTGTTGCCCAGCTGGGCCCTCTCACATATTGGGTCGGATAGGTCCGGAGATTCCCGGCAACGCACAGGACCGTCGTCATTTTCTTGAGGTGTCTGGCAAACGGCGTAGTGGTGTTTATCGAGTTGCCGATCCATGCGTAGTAGTGACCGTTGTTGCAATCGTAGCCGGTAATGTCCATGACCAGCAGATGGGAGGATGGCTGCTGGATGGACTTGGTGGTCATCGCCGGAATGGCTGTCACTCCGCCCCAGTCCTGCGGATTGGCGAGCCCGCCAAGCTGATAGTTATACCCATACAGCACATAGTTCGGCCCTACCAGCGGCGCCCCGGACGCGTTTACGCAATTATGCTGGTCGGACGGGCACATGAAGACGGACTGCTTGTAATTCTGCGTAAGAAGCTGTTTGGAATAGATGTATTCCGCCGTCTGAGTCACCCAGGAGAGCACGGGAGACGAAGTTGTGACCATTTTCGGGAACTGCTCGTTCTGGTCGCTGAAATACATGTTGAATCCCATGCCGATCTGTTTCATATTGGCGGCGCATTTGATGTCGCGCGCCTTGTCCCGTGCGGAGTTCAGCGCCGGCAGCAGCATCCCTGCCAGAATTGCGATGATCGCTATCACGACGAGGAGTTCTATAAGGGTGAAAACTTGCCGTCCCCCGCGGATTTTTCCTTCTCTTTTCATGTCGGCTTCCTTTCCTTGAGTTTTTCCTGAAATGAACTTGTAATGTAAATTATAAATGGTATTTTAACATAAACAAGATCAAAACATATCCTGTTTCTGACAAAAACACAGTATTTCAAGATCATTTTACAGAAAAATGCTTCAACTCTTTGAAAACATCGAATTTTCTTTTCACTGCATCCGTCTGGAGCGGGTGAATCAGGACTGGCGTACAGAGCTTTTCCGCAAGGAATTCGTCATCATCCCATACACCCGTCTGTACTTTCCTCTGGAGGGCGAGGCTTATGGAGAGTTCGGCGACGTGAAACTCCACTTCAGACCCGGGTTCATTTATCTGCTGCCGCCTTATGTGAAGGCGAGGGTCTGGTGTCCGAATTCCATGCTCAAATACTGGACCCATTTCAATGCGCACATTCAGGGGACTTCTCTGGATGTTTTCAACGCAAGCCGCTGCGAGTATGAAATTCCAGTGCTTGACACGGCTCTGTTCACGGAAATGTTCAAGGTCCTGATCCGGATTCAATCTCCGGATTACTACATGAAACATCCGCCGTCCGGAGTGAATAAGATCGAGGCGGATGCCGCCATTTCGCTTCTGCTTGCACCTTTTTTCAGGAGCATTCAGGCCATCTCCTCCAACACGACCACCTGCGACCAGCGCATCCTGGAAGTCCTTCTTTACATCGAACAGCATATCTCCGAACATCTCGAACTTTCCGGGATGGCCGCCATCACGAAACTGAACCCCACCTATCTTTCCAATCTCTTCACCGCAAAAATGGGAGTCCCCCTCATTCGATACATCAACGGACGACGCGTCGCCAACGCCATCCTGATGCTACGCGAAAAAAACCTCTCCATCAAGGAAATCTCCGACCGTCTCGGCACGGAAAATCCGCTGGTCTTTTCACGGTTGTTCAAGCGGCACACGGGACGCACCCCCATCGAATACCGGAAACAGCTTCTCAAAGAGGGAAAATGAGTCCGTATTTTTCTCGGGGGCAAGGATTGCGCCCTTGTTGCTGTTCAAAGTGCTGACGTGCCGGACGTCCAAAGTACGAACTCCCCGCCCGGAGGAATGAGCTCCCCGCGGTAGATACAAAGAGTATGAGCTTCGTATCCTGGAGCGTTCCGGCAATGGTGAGCCAACTGCGCCTCGATAAATAAAGCTGCCATCTCTGAAAACTTCCAATGATGCATTGTTTTTTTTTTGAAAATCAATATTTTTTTTCATGGAAGGCTTGACAAAATTCTATTATGCGATATAATTAATATAGAAATTCTAATATATGGAATTTGTAAAAATGAATAACACACTTGCGAATGGGTTCAGAATTTTGGAAGTGCTCTCCGACGGTAAGGTATATACGGTCAAGGAGCTTTCGGAGAAATTTCAGTTGCCGCCGAGTCACATCTGCCGGTTGTTGAAAACACTGCTTGATACCGGTTATATCGAACAGCCGGAGGGCACCCGGAAATACCGGGTCAGTCTGAAGATATTGACACTGGCGAACGCCTGGATGCGGCATTCAGCTCTCCGGATCATAGGAAGACCGCATCTCCAGCGGCTCTCAAGGGACCTGAATTGTCAGGCATATCTGGCGGAATTCTGGCACGGGCATTCGATCGTGATCGACGTCACCTATCCCGAAGGGGGAATGGCCGATCCATCCATGACGGTCGGACAAGTTCACCGGAGCGCCGCCTCCGCGTGCGGCCGGGTTTGTGCCGCCTATGCCGGTCCCGCCGATCTGGAAGCGCTCGTGGAAGAACTGAGAGCCGACGGAACCTCCGAGGAAACCATCTCCGCCTTTCTGGGGGATCTGCCCGGCATACGCAAGACCGGACTCTCGGTCCGGCCGGAAGCCGATCTGCTGGCGGTTGCGGCTCCGATCCTCCAAAATAGAGACACCTTCTGCGGGGCGCTGGGGATCTTCTTCCCCGGTCTCACCCGGAAAGATTTGACGCCAGCCATCATCAACGCTCTGAAAACCTCGGCAAAAGCGATTTCAACCACGCTTCTGCCAACATAACAACAACAGAGGATGCATATCCAAATGAATGCAGACAGCATCAAGAAGCTGGCCGCGGAGCTGGGCGCCGACCTTGTCGGCATCGCTCCGAAAAGCCGCTGGGAAGCCTTGCCCGCCGCCCAAAACCCGTTGACTCTCATGCCCGATTGCCAGTCGGTGATCGTGGTCGGACGAAAGATTCTCCGGGGAGCCTTCCGCGGAGTTGAGGAAGGAACCAACTTTGGATCGACCTACCACGCATATGGCTGGGTCTGGCACCATGGACAGTTCCTGCTACGAACCGTTCACAATCTGGCTTGCGAAATCGAAAAAAACGGATTCGAAGCCATGCCGGTTCTCAATCTCGATCCCAACGCGGCCGTTATTCCCGACTATCAGGAACTGGCCCGTCTGGCCGGACTCGGGGTTCACGGACGCGGCGGCTTTTTCCTCACCCCCCGGTACGGACATCGCCAGCGTTTCGGTCTGGTCCTGACTCCGCTGAAACTGTCGGGCGATCCTGTCATGGAACTGGACTTCTGCAGGAATTGCGGGGCCTGTCTGAAAGCCTGTCCGCTCCATGCTTTGAAAGATACTGGATGCGAACTCTTTGAGCTGGATCATGTACTTTGCGCCAACTGTCAAAATGGGGCGGGCGATGCGGGAAAAGACCGCTATGCGGCTTCCTGCGGACGCGCCTGCATGGTTGCGCTCGAAGGAAAGGTGGAAAATCAGTTCCACCATCGTTTCCGCAAACGTTCCGTATGGGAACGCGACCTGGAAAACCGGGTGACAGTCAGACCGCTTGAACAGAAGGAAAATTGAAATGACCTCGAAAGAATTGAAAGAGGCCGCCGGAAAATTCGGCGCCGACCTGATCGGCATTGCGGAGGTCGAAAATTTGAATTATCTGCCGAAAGAGGACAATCCGCTTTCCATCTTCCCGCAGGCGACCAATGTCATTGTCATCGGACGGAAAATTCCGCGCGGAACCCTCCGGGGCTGCGAAGAGGGCACCGAATTGAACAATACGTTCACGAATTTCGGGTTCATGAGTCTGGAAGACAATCTGCTGGCGAAGACCACTTACGATACTGTCATCTGGATGGAGGCGCAAGGGTTTGAAGCGGTGCCGCTGTTCGGATATGATTGCAGCGGTCAGCCGGTCGGCGTGCCCGTCGCTCCCGGCAAACCCGCCCCGAACGTTATTCTGCAATACCGTCTGATGGCGCAAGCCGCCGGATTGGGCGAAACGGCTCTCAACGGTCTTTTCATCACTCCGGAATTCGGTCCGCGGCAGCGGTTTGCCATGCTGCTGACCGATGCCGGTCTGGAATCGGACAAACCGTTTGTTCCGCACCTCTGCGACGATTGCGGCCGGTGCGTCCGGGCCTGTCCGCTTCAGGCTCTGGAGGCGGAAAAAGCCATCCTGTCCGGTGTCAAAGGCGTTGAACGAAAAGTGGCCGCACGCCGGAATGAACTTTGTCTCCGCTGCCGCAATGGAGCCGTCCAGACCAATGAAGGACGTTTCAATACAGTGGAGCGTGTCGCCGCTGCCTGTGGACGCGCCTGCATCGCGGCGCTGGAAGAACGCGGAGCCACTCTGGAAAAATTCTCCACCCCGTTCCGGTCGGGAACGAAGCAATGGTCCTGCAATTTACTGGGAGAAAGAGCATGAGCCATCTCGATAAAAAACTCACCTCGCGGATGATCAAGGAACTGGCAAAAAAAATCGGAGCCGGAGGGGGCGGCGTCGAAATTGTCGGCATTGCCAACATCGAACGTTTCGCGGAAGCCCCGGAACGGATGCACCCTTGCAACATTTTCCCCGATTGCAAATCCGTGATTTCACTGGTCCAGCCGATCCCGCGAAGCACCTATCGCGGCATTACCGAAGGGACGCATTGGAACAATTACACCTACTATTCCTACAACCGGCTCAACACTCTTTTCCGGCCGATCGTCACGGACGAACTCAGCCGTTTTATCGAAGATTTCGGGTATGAGGCCGTGCCGGTCTATCCCGGCGTGCCGGAAAGCTATCCGAATCATCCCGATCCGGTGCCGGGGCGTCCGTCGCCGGAAATCAACCTCAATATCCGGATTGCCGCCATGGCCTGCGGATTGGGAGAAATCGGCTGGTCCAAGGTGTTCATTCATCCGGTTTTCGGTCCGCGTGTCCGGATCGGCAACATCCTCACGGACGCGGTTCTGGAACCGGACCCGCTGATCAAGCCGAAAACGCTTTGCAAACGCTGCATGAAATGTGTGCCGGATTGTCCCGGAGCCGCCATCCCCGGCAGAAACGGGCCGTCGATCAAAATTCATATCGAAGGTCAGGAATACGAATGGGGCGATGTCCACATGGGCCGCTGCACGGCGACTCATCACGGCATCAACTACAAGGCGTCGCCGTTCCTGAAACGCTATTTCCCCGGACTCAACCTCGACATTGAAAAGACCACCATGTCCGAAGAGCTCGCCTACAAGATCACACACAACCTCGGACGGGGAGAATGGGGACGTCAGAACCCGGAATTTCCGGGAACTCTTTCCTATCCCTATATCAGGCAGATTTCCTCCCATTGCGGATACCTGGCCGTTTGTGGAGCCAAGGGATGTATCCGGGCTTGTATGGAGTTTCAGGAAAAAAGCCATAATATCGGGCAGGACATGTTCAAAACCCCGGTCTTTCCCGGTCCGAAATGGGAGTTGCCAAGGCCGGAGACGGACCCGACCGGCGGAATCGTCGAAAAGAAAGCGCTGACGGAACTTTTCCAGACTCCCGACACCGATGCGGGGAAATGGAAATAGAGATTCTTTTGGCGGTCCGGGCGGCAGAACAGACGCTGTCGTCCGGAGTGATTGTTTCTTTTCTTTTTCCTGTTACGTAAAAACCGTTTTTTTTTCAGAACCCGACTTGAAAAAATGAAAATGAATGGCATATTAACGCCTATTCTGACGCGAGCATAGCTCAGTGGTAGAGCATCACGTTGCCAACGTGATGGTCGTGGGTTCGAGTCCCATTGCTCGCTCCATTTTTTTGTACCGATTCTTTCCATGTTATTATGGGTTCGCCATGTCATTCGACATGGCTCCATATCAATTGATATGGCGAGTCCCATTGTTGCTCCATTTTTTTGCAAGTCTTCCCCCTGTTTTCGTAATACGTAAGTTTGCCGGATCCACTATTGTTTTTCGTTTTCAATGGTGAATACGGAAATGGCCTCGAATTCTGTATCTAATGTAAAAAAATCATTATATTTACAACGCGTTGTCTGTCAATGGAATGAATGCTGGACTAATAACACCATTTGAGTGCAGGCAACATCATTCAACGAAAGAAAAATTCAAAAAACTTTGACAATTCCACAGGCGAGTGTTATTTTACTCAAAATTTGGAGGGATAATGAAGCTTTTGATTTTGTTCTTTATGATCACATTCACGGTCATGTGCGGAAGCGGGTGTCGGTCTATTCGCCACCAAGAAGTTGAGTATAAATTGAATGATTCACGAATGAATGAACGGACAGCAAAAGAATATATCACGCGCGTTCTCTCTCAAGCATCCTATGGTTATTCTCCAACAAGTATTCAGTTTACTCCTGAAGGCGTTGGAATGTCGTTCCCGGAAGGGATTAAAATAACGAGTACCCTCGGCGCATTTTGTTATTATGCAAAGATGAATACGGATATTACTAAAACACAAAAATTTTACCTTCTTCGCTATGATATGGTGGACAGTATAAAAATTGTTCATTATACGCCAAGGAACTTATTTTACTGCGTCTTTATAAGAGGGGAAGCCGTTTATTATCAGGCATGGACGTTTTCAATGAAAGATGCGCAGGATTTAGCCGACTCTTTTGTTTTTATGCAAAAACATAGAACAGTAGAAGTCTCCCCAAAATGAAGGCTTTTATTCTTTTTGTTTAAATTACCTGTTCCTTTGGGGGACGGCCTAAAAAGGTCATGACATCCTGTATTCCAGAAGATTTTAAATGCGCGGATGGATTCTGCCTTGATTTTCCGGACAGGGGAGAGTATATGTAACAGAATCATTCCTTGCGTTTGGTATCGCACAAGGTTCGATTGTTGTCAGGAAAGAGACGGTCCGGCTGTTCCGGAAAAGAGGAAGTGAAGATGAAGTTCATTTATCTGGCGGATACTCATTTCGGCGGGCAGGATAATTACGGATACCGCCAGCAGAACCGTTATCTGTATTATCAGAGAGCGTTGGTCAGGCGTCTGAATGACTGGGTCAAGGCCGCCGGCGACATCGATTTCATTCTTCACGGCGGGGACATGGCGGAAGCTGGAACCCGGGAAAACATCGAGCTGTCTTCCGAACTGTTCGCCTCCATTCGGATTCCGGTGTATCTTGCACTCGGGAACCATGACCTTACTGAGCCGGATTCCCTCCCGGCGTGGTTGCGGAACGCGCCCGGTTTCTTCCCCGGCGGCCATCCGAATTTCACGTTGACGCACGGCCCGGTCGAACTGGATGTCCTTTCCGTTCACTGGAGTTCCGTTCCCTATCTCTGGAAAGCCGAGGAGCCGCAGATTCCGTATTTCGACGCGGAACAGTCGGCTCAGCTGGACCGCGATTCCGGCAGTCTCCGGGTGATCGTGTCCCATGCGCCTCCCTGCGGTTTGCCCGCCTCCCAGTGCGGCATGGAAAAAGAACTCCATCCGCCCGAAGGGAATTTTGCCGGAATCGTCCGGGATTTTGTCCGCCGCAGGAATCCCGTGCTGTTTCTTGGCGCGCACACGCACATGAATTTGTCTGTCCGCGAGGGGAAGACCCATCTGGTGACAGTTTCCGCTTTCACGGAAACTCCGTTCGACTTCAAGGTTTTCGAAATCGGGAATAATGGTTCGGTCGAAATGAAGACGGTCAACCTGGCTTCCGAAGTGTCGTTCCCCACCCGTTACGACTTTGACAAAACCTACGTGCAGGGGCGTCCCTGCGACCGTTCCTTCTCCGACCCTTCCTCCTGATAAGGCTTCTCTTCCCTGCGGACTTTCCGGAAATTCCGGGAGTCCCGGTTGATAATTTCCCGGAGGAATGCTACTTTTATGGGATGAAACCAACAAGTTCATCTCAGAACACAGAACGGGAGAGATCGATATGAAAGCACTGCTCTTGAACGGAAGTCCCCACTCGCACGGGTGCACCTTCACCGCCCTTTCGGAAGTGGCCAAAGCCCTGAACGAAGAAGGCGTTTCCCATGAAATCTTCCAGCTCGGGAACAAACCTGTCCATGGATGCGTTGCGTGCGGCTATTGCAAGGAACATAAAGTCTGTGTTTTTACGGATGACGTCCTGCCGTCGCTCGTGGAGGCTGCCAAGGGCGCGGATGCGCTGGTGATCGGGTCCCCGGTCTATTTCGCTGGGCCCAACGGCATGCTCTGCGCACTGCTCGACCGTCTGTTCTATTCCGGCGGCATGTTTCTCCATCATAAGCCATGCGCGGCGGTCGTAAGCTGCCGGCGCGGCGGCGCGAGCGCGGCGTTCGACCGTCTGAACAAATATTTCACCATCATGGGAATGCCCGTGGTTTCCTCGCAATACTGGAACGCGGTCCATGGCATGAATCCGGACGAGGTCCGCAAGGATCAGGAGGGGCTTCAGGTCATGCGGACACTCGGAAAGAATATGGCGTGGTTGTTGAAGAATATTCAGACCGGCAAGGTTCCGATCCCGCCGAAGGAAGAACCGCTCCGCACCAATTTCGCCGACGGCAAATAGTCCTGTTGTTTTCCGGGCGGGAGATTTCGTGCTTTGCACGACCAGCCTCCGGGGCTGGAGCGCGGCAAAGCGGAGAGCCTTGCATGACACATATTTCATAAACAGAAACCTTTCGATCTTTTTTTTAGAACCGTTGGAAAGCCGTTTGCATTTTCTTTGTTCAGGAGATATTTTAGTAATAAAAAACATTTGTTGAAACCGGAAGTCCGGCAGGGACTTCCTCATGGAGAATGACATGCAGAAAAAAGAACTTGTGATCGGGCTGGATTTCGGTTCGGACAGCGTCCGTGCGCTGTTGGTCAGGTGCGAGGATGGCGCCGAGTTGGCGACAAGCGTTTATGAATATCCGCGCTGGAAGGCAGGACTGTGCTGCGATCCGCTGCGTCAGCAGTTCCGTCAGCATCCGCTGGATTATCTGGAGGGGATCGAACACACCGTCAACGCCGTGCTCGAAAATCAGGACCGTTCGCTTGTCGCGGGGATCGGAGTCGATACCACGGGGTCCACCGTTGCGGCGGTGGATGCGCGGGGCGTCCCGCTGGCGATGCACCCGGAATTCGCGGAAGATCCGAACGCCATGTTTGTTCTCTGGAAGGATCATACCGCGCTGGCGGAGAGTCTCGAGCTGACCGCCGCGGCGCACAAGTCCGATCCGGACTATATTTCCTACGAGGGAGGCATCTATTCAAGCGAGTGGTTCTGGTCGAAACTGCTGTATACCCTGCGGACGTCTCCGGCGGTGGCCCGCAAAGCCGCTTCGTGGATGGAGTGCTGCGACTGGATTACCGGGAATCTCGCCGGATGCAGGGATGTCCGGGCGTTTCCGCGCGGACGCTGTGCCGCGGGACACAAGGCCATGTTCCATCAGGACTGGAACGGACTGCCGCCGGAATCGTTTCTGTCGGGCGTCGATCCCCTTCTGGGCGGGTGGAGAGAAAAACTTTTCAGCCAGACTCTGACGGCGGATCAGGCGGTCGGGATGCTCGGGGCGGAATGGGCGGAGAAACTGGGGCTTTCCCGGGAAGTGGTGATCGCGGCCGGGGCGATCGACTGTCACGCGGGCGCGGTGGGCGTGGCGATCCAGCCCGGACAGCTGGTGAAGGTGGTCGGCACCTCGACTTGCGATCTGATGGTGGCTCCGACACTGAAGAAAAAAATACCCGGCATCTGCGGTCAGGTGGACGGCTCGATCCGGCCCGACATGACCGGGCTGGAGGCGGGACAGTCCGCGTTCGGTGATATTTATGCGTGGCTCCGGCGTCTGCTGGAATGGAACGGTTCCCGGATCAGTCTTGCCGATCTGGAGGCGGAAGCGTCAAAGGTCCCGCCGGGCGCGAATGGCGTTCTTACGCTGGACTGGTTCAACGGGCGGCGTTCTCCGGATGCCAACGAGAAGCTGACCGGCCTGATCTGCGGGCTCAATCTGGGCAGTACGGCGCCGATGCTGTTCCGTTCGCTGATCGAGTCCACGGCCTTCGGGTCGCGCGCGATCATGGAGCGTTTCGTCCGGGAGGGAATTCCGTTCGAGAGCGTGACCGCGGTGGGCGGAATCGCGAAAAAATCGCCGCTGGTGATGCAGCTTCTGGCGGACATCCTCAACCGTCCCATCCGGGTGGCGAAGTCCGCGCAGACGTGTGCGCTTGGAGCCGCCATGTATGCGGCGGCCGCGGCGAAGGTTTATCCGGACCTTATTACGGCCATGGAAAAGATGAACTCCGGCATCGACGCCGTCTATGTTCCCGACGACGGACAGGCGGAAATGTATGACGCACTCTACCGGAAATATGCCGAAATGGGGATTCTCTACGAGAAAGCCGTCATGAAATAAACGCTGCGGAAAGAAACCGTTTCCGTCTCAGAAGCCGTAGAGGGCGGAATATTTCTTTTCCAGATGCCCGATGAAACAGCCGGGATCGATTTCCGTGACTCCGCAGACCCGCCGGAGCGTTTCCTTCGGCGTGAACATGGCTCCATGCACATGGACGCGTCTCTGCAGAAAATCCAGAAGGGGCGCGAAGTTCCCCGCGCGCAAATCGGCGTCCAGCGGGCCGAGTTCCTTTTCGGCGGTCCGCCATATCTGGGCTGAAAGCAGAGTGCCGAGCGAATAGGTGGGGAAATAACCGAACCCGCCCATCGACCAGTGAATGTCCTGAAGGATTCCCTCGGAATCTTTTTCCGGTTCGATTCCGAGATATTCCACGGATTTGCGGTTCCACGCTTCCGGGGCATCCTTCACGGAAAGGGAGCCATTCAGCAGTTCCTTCTCCATTTCATAGCGGAGCATGATGTGGAGGTTGTAAGTGACCTCGTCGGCTTCCGTGCGGATCAGGGAGGGCGTCACCTTGTTGACAGCGCGATAGACGGCGAAAACATCCGTGCCCGCGAGCTGGGAGGGGAATATTTTGCGGAAGCGCGGGAAGACGCATTCCCAGAAGGGGAGGGAACGGGCCACAAGGTTTTCCCAGAATCTGGACTGCGATTCATGAAAGCCGAGGGAAGCGCCGTTGGCAAGCGGCGTCCGGTTGAGTTTCTTGTCGATTCCGAGTTCATAGAGGGCATGGCCGCCTTCGTGAACGCTGCTGAGGAGGGAGGAGAGCGGGTTGTCCGTCTGGACGCGCGTCGTGATGCGGACGTCGTTCAGCCCGAAACTGGTGGTGAACGGATGAACGGTGAGGTCCTGGCGTCCGCGGGTGAAGTCATACCCCATCCGTTCGAGCACTTCGGCGGAGAAGCGGAGCTGTCCGTCCGAATCGAAATCTTTCCGGAGGAACGAGTCGTCCGGCCGCGGCGCGGCGGCGATTTTCCGGAGGAGGGGTACCAGTTTTTCCCGGAGGTCCCTGAAAAGCGGCTCCAGCTGTTCCGTCGTAAGACCTTCCTCATAGTTGTCCAGCAGAGGATCGTAGAGATTCCGGTAAGGAGCGAAAAGAGCGGCGTATTGGCGTGCGAGATCGAGGAGACGTTCCAGAAACGGGGCGAATTGCGAGAAGTCCGACATTTCACGGGACCGGATCCACGCGTGGTGCGCGTTGGCGGCGGTTTCGGCCATTTCGCGGACCAGCGACGCGGGGACTCTGGATTCCTTTTCGAAGTCGCGTTTCAGGACACGTACGAGACAGCATTCAAACGAATCCGGGGAGAATCCGGCGACTTCCTTTTCCACCGCTTCGAGATTTTTCGCGTAGGCGGGAGACGTTTCCTTTTCATGGATCACCGAAGCGACCGAGGCCAGCTGGGAGGCGCGATCCTCCGCCGCGTTGCGGGGCATATAGGTCTGCTGGTCCCAGTCGAGGAGGGCGGCGGCGCTGCGCAGGTCCTGAATAATGCCGACTTCCGTGAGAAGAGCCGGAAACGCACTCATGGTTACCAGACCTGTCCTTTGCTTTCGTAATAGGCGGCGACATGGGGAACGATCGGCTTGATGAGCTTCTTGATGGCCTGGGCATACTGGCGGATTTCCCACTGGGCGTGTTCGCTGTCGCGGAGTTCCAGAAAATGAAGGAGATTGCTGAGGTCGACGGTGCCCCAGAAGGTGACCATCATGTTCTGGGGGAGGACACCGCGTGCCTGTTCCCGGCAGACGCCGCGCTCCAGAAGACTGTTGTAAAGAGCCAGTGATTTTTGATTGTGTTCGCGGATTTCCCCGCGCATGGCGGTGTCATCGAAATCGGGGGCGTCCACAGAGGCCTGCCGGTTGGTTTCGGCCTGTTTTCGGAGAATGGAAGGCGTATAGAATTCAAGGTCGATTTCAGTATAGCGCCGGGAGATTTCGTTGTAGGACCAGGTGCGGTGGCGGTGCCACTGTCCGCGGATGAAGAGCGGGCAGTGCACGCTGAAGGTGAAGACCAGGTGTTCGAGGGGGCTGGTGTGGCGGTTTTCGATCAGGTACTGCAGCAGGGTGACATCCTTCTCATCCATGCTGGACTTGAGTTTTCCGAAGGAGACGCGGGCGGCATTGACGATCGTCGTTTCATTGCCGAGATGGTCGATGAGTCCGACCCAGCCTTGACCGGCCAGGACCTTGACATGGTTTTCCGGGGGCACGTTCAAATGTTGAGAAGACATGGTACCAGCTTTCTTTTATGATTCGGTTTTATGGTTGTTTTTGAGTTGTGAATTTGCTTTTGCCAGAGCGGAGAGGAGTTCGTCCCATGAGTTGTAGCGGTGCCGTGTCTCCTTCATTGTCATGCGTGCGATGATTCCCGCGGTGACCGCCGAGACATCGACCTGCGGATTGCGGTCCCGCAGCAGGGGAAGCGGCTGTTCCTTGTGGAGATGCGCAAGTTCCTCGGGAGAGTCGGAGCGGAACGGAAGCACTCCAGTAAGCATCTGGAAGAAGATGATTCCGAGGGAATAGAGATCCGCCTGCCAGGTGATTTCCTCGTCGCCTGTGAGTTCCGGACTGGCATACCATTGCTGGGGACGCATCGTGTCTTCCGGGAAATATTTGCGGCGCCAGCGGGCGATGCCGCAGCCGAGGATTCGGTTGCTTTCCCTCGGGATGAAAAAAATCTTGTTGGGTTTCAGGTCTCCGTGAATGATTCCGTTCCGGTTGGCCTTGTCCAGAATAAGTGCCGCGGAATAGATCAGGGGGAGGGAGCGCCCCTCCGAGATCGGGGCCATCGAAGAGATCAGCAATGCGTATGAGGGTTCCTCCCGGTAGGGAATGGAATAATAGCAGAGTCCGTTGTCCAGCGAACCGGCGCCGGTATACGGGAGGAGTCCTGTATCCGTTTCCGGGATGATGGCGGCGATTCCGGCAAGGTCCTTTCCCGCGGAGGAATCCGTGGGGGTTCCCTTGAAGACTTTCATGGCGGTTTTTTCGCCGATGCGGTCCGTCACCAGATAGAGGGCGCTTTCGGCCGTTTCGGAGAGGATGGCCGAGATGACTCCGTTCGAAAGGTGGTCGCCGACCTTGAAGGGGCTTTCGAAGAGCTTCTTTTCGGAAGGTTTCACCATGGAGAGGGGAGCTTTCGAGATGGTCTGGATTTCAGTGCTTTTGGTCCGGACGGGCTGTGTCTGCGTCTGGGATTCCGGGATACAGAAGCGGAACTTGACGGGGCCCACCTGGATTTCGTCACCGCTCCGGAGGAGCACGTCGTGATGCCCGATTTTCCGTCCGTTGAGGAGGGTTCCGTTGGTGGAATACATATCCGCCAGGGAGTAGGAACTTGTGTTCGAGTTGAAATAGATGACGCAGTGGCGGCGGCTGATTTTGGCCATGTTTTCCAGCGCGACCGCGCATTTTGAATCCCGGCCGATATAGTATTCGCGGTCCGGAGTCAGTTCCAGTTTTTTCTTCGCTTCGTCCAGTTCATATTCGAGATAAGGCATAATGAGTCTCCCAATCCTTCATATCATAGCATGCGGAGTGTTTTTTTTCCAGTGTGAAGTGATAAAATCAAATCTTTTTTCAAGGAAGAAACGGAGGGTTCGGATGTTGTTTTTTTGAAAAAAGGCGTTATAGTATTTGTTCAAAAAATGGGGTGAGGTTTTCTGATGTTGACTGTACTTTTGCCGAATTACAAGACGCCGGAACTGACAAAGCTTTGTCTTCGCGCCCTGCGGAAGAATTCGGATTTCTCCAAAATGCGTATTCTGGCCGTGGACAATGCTTCCAACGATGAGTCCGTCCGATATCTGCGTTCCCTTCCATGGATCGAACTGATTGAACGGGAGCCGTCCGAGGTGGAAAAGCTCCTGCCCCCGGAAATGCATTCGACCGCGCTGGATCTGGCGCTGCGGCGGGTCGAAACGGAATTTGTCCTATCCCTGCATACGGATACGATTCTTCTGGATCCGGGATGGCAGGATTACCTGATGAAAAAAATCGGCCGTTCCGGGAAAGTCGCCGGAGTCGGCAGCTGGAAACTGGAACGGACTGCCCCGTGGAAACAGATGTTAAAACGCACGGAAGACGGTCTCCGGCGGCTTTTCGGTCGCAGTCGCGGGGAGTTCCGCTTTCTGCGGAGTCATTGCGCACTGTACCGCACGGAACTGCTCCGGAAATACACGAGGGGATTCGGCGACGGCGAATGCGCCGGGAGTTCGATCCACAAATGTCTGCTGGCCGCCGGTTACGAGCTGGATTTCCTGCCTGTGGAAGAATTGTCCCGCTATATGGTTCATCTGAATCACGCCACTCTGATTCTGAATCCGGAGGTCTGTCCGGCGCGCCGGACAGGCACCTCGAAAGCCTTCCGCATGCTTCAGCGGAAGATGGATACGGAGTTGTTTGGCGAGGTCCTCCGGGACGATTCTCTGGACCGTTAATTTTCTTTTTTCCGTATTCCATTGAAAAACACCCGATGAAGCGCTATTGTACAGGAGTTTTTTTTCACAAAGAATACAGGATGATCGAATGTCACATGAAAAACAGAAACTGGCCACCTACTGGCGCCTGCTCGCATATGCCGAACCTTACAAATGGCGTCTGACCGTAGGAATTCTGGCCGGATTTCTGGCGGGCGGCTCGCTTCTCGGGGGACTCATGATGCTCCCGTACCTTGTGAAAGGGGTGGAAAACGTCCATACGGAGAGTTCGGAAGGAGTGGCCCGCACCGCCGCAAAGATTGTCCGCGCGGTGGAGACCCCCGGCATGGCGCTGCCCGACAAGGAAAAGGCGGTCACGGTGATTCTGGAGACACAGGACAACCGGGGCGAGCTTCAGAAGAAGGTCGAAAAGGCGGACCGTCAGATTCAGGGCGCGCTTCCCGCATCCTGGAAAGTAAGCCTCCTCTATGTGAAGGGCGATGTGGTATTGAACGCCTTCGGATGGAAGATTTTCACGCTTCCCGCCGAAAACAGCGCCGGAAAGATGACATGGCAGTTCTTCTCCATATTCGCATTCGGCTTCATCCTGATCTGGATTCTGCGGAACATCTTCATCTTCGTGAACCATTATTATACCCGATGGGTCGGAACGCGGGTGGTGATGGACCTCCGTTATGAAGCCTTCCGGCACCTCATGAGCCAGTCGATGCGGTTCTACGGGAAGGTGGACATCGGACAGATGATCTCCCGGACCACCAACGACACCGCCGCCATGGAGGCCGCCGTGGCCAACTCGATCGCGGACGCCACCCGCTGTCCGCTGGAGATTCTCGCCTGCGTCCTGGCGATTCTGTTCGCCAGCCTCAAATATAACAACTGGCTGCTGCCGATCATCCTTTTTGTCGGGCTTCCGTTCTGCATGCTGCCGGTCATCGTCATCAGCCGCCGGATACGCAAGATCTACCGGAAATCCTTCCAGCAGATCGCGGAGGTTGTCCAGCGGATGCACGAGGTCCTTTCCGGAATCGTGGTCGTCAAAGCCTATCACGCCGAACAGCGCGAAGTGGAGAAATTCGGGGTCATCAATACCAAGTATTTCAACTCCGTGGTCCGCGCCCTGAAACAGCAGCTTTTCATGCCGCCTCTCATGGAAGTGGTGGCCGTGTCCTCGACGCTGGTCTTTTTCGTGTTCAGCTACAGCCAGGGGGTCACGCTGACGGAACTCGTGCAGCTTCTTGCGCCCTGTTTTCTGGCATACGCGCCGATCAAGGCGCTGGCGAAAGTCTTTTCCAACGTCCAGCGGAGCATGGCCGCCGCGGACCGTTATTTCCAGTTGCTGGACATTGATTCCACCCTGACGGAGAAGAAAGACGCCGTCGTCCTGAAGAGCTTCAATGACCATATTATTTTTGACGATGTCACGTTTGCCTACGAACAGCGGAAAATTCTGGACCACATCCATCTGACCATCCTCAAAGGGCATGTCGTCGCTGTGGTCGGAGAGACCGGCTCGGGCAAGACCACTATCGCCAACCTGATCGCACGCTTCTATGACGTCAACGACGGCCGCGTGCTGATCGATGGAATCGATGTGCGCGACATTCAGGTGGCGTCCCTCCGCGACCAGATCGGAATCGTTTCGCAGGACGCCGTTCTTTTCAACGACACCATTGCCAACAACATCGCCTACGGTGTCCCGGACGCCTCCCGCGAACGGATCGTCGAAGCCGCGAAACAGGCCAACGCACATCTGTTCATCACGGACGGCCGTCACGAAAGGGGATACGACACCGTTGTCGGGGAGAAGGGATTTCTCCTCAGCGGCGGCGAAAAACAGCGCATTTCGATTGCCCGTGCGATCCTGCGGAATCCTCCCATCCTGATCCTCGACGAAGCCACCAGCGCACTGGATACGGTGACGGAAAAACTGGTTCAGGACGCCCTCACGAGGGTCATGACCAACCGCACGGTTTTTGCGATTGCGCACCGCCTGAGCACCATCAAACATGCCAACCTCATCATCGTTCTCGACAAGGGACACATCATCGAGTCGGGCACACACGACGAACTCATGAATCTGAACGGCAAATACCGGAAACTTCACGATACCCAGTTCGGGAAGGACGAGAAGTAACAGGACCTCCCGCCGGAACGGTTCCGGAAGTTATTGCTGACGCAGAAGATAGACGGCCGCGCATTCCACCGGGGTGTCTTCCCCGTGGAGAAGTTTTCTTGCATCGGCACAGGCGGCTGTGTCCGGAGCGACGCCTTCCTTTTCGATCCGTTTCCCGGATTCCCTCCGTTCATCCCCGGTGACGGTCTGAAGCCGGAAGCCGTGTTTCAGCCGGATGACGGTGGAAGGAAGACACTGTCCAGCGGAACGGATTCCGAAAATGCGTCCGGCTCCGGCGTCCTGAATGCCCGCGGCGAAAATCTCCGCGGAACTGTAGGCGTTGTTGTCGATGATGACCGCCAGCGGCCCTTTGAAACATTGTTTCTGCGGGGTGGAAGTGAGCCGGACTTCACCTCCCTTGAAAGTCATGGTCCCGAAGCGGATCTTCTCCGGAGTCGTCCAGGCGGCCAGCCATTCGACGCTGTCCAGCGTTCCGCCGATGTTGCCGCGAAGATCCAGAATCAGCCCGCGCGCCTCTTTGAGCTTGCCCAGAATATCCAGCCGGACTTTTTTCATGATGTCGTTGGAAAATACGGTGAAATGAATATAGCCGATCTTGTCCGGCCGCAGTTCCGAATAGTAGCCGCCCCGGAGAGGGAGGGTTCCGAGAAATGTGCAGCTTTTATCGGAGGGGATCGCGGCGAATTCAAACTGGAACACCTCGTCTTTCGTGCGGGCCTTCAGTTTGATCTTGCCGTTTTTCGCGGTGCGGGAAAGCAGGTCCGGCGCGAGAATCGCCCAGCGGCGCTGGTTCTGCTCGTTGGATGCGATCAGAGGCAGACCTCCGATTTCCAGAATTTCCATGCCGGGTTTCACCCCGGCTTTTTCCGCGGGAGAGCCTTTCCGAACCCGGAGCACCAGGACTTTCCCTTCCGACTCGACCACATCGATTCCCGCATCCATGTCGGCGGACGCTGCGTCCGATCCGGACAATATTTTTTCGGCTTCCGCCGCGGAAGTCTGGAGCGGCGGTAGAAGGGTCATGTGGCTGTCCCCGAAATCTTCCAGCATCCGGTTCAGTTCGCGGGCGAGTTCCGCATCGTTTCCGGCGGCGAGAATCCGTTCCTTCCGACGGTCATAATATTTCCGGTTTTTCGAAGCGAAATCCGGATCGGGATGATAGCGCGCGACCTTTTCAAACACATCATTCAGTATCTCTTCCGAACGGAATTCCCGGCGTATCTGTTCCTCTTCGCCCGGAGGAAAGAACAGTCCGTCGGGAAGGGTTGCGTTGACTTTCAGGCTCTGGACTTTGGTAGTCAGGGACGCCCCCATGACTTCTGTCCGCACAATGCTTTCCACCATCATTCCTTCGATCAGCTTGTATTCCAGAATTTCCGCCTGGATCCTCATGGAGCCGAACGTTCCCTTGAGAATCTTGACGCACCTCCGGGCAAGGAAGGTTTTCGCATCGAAAAACCATTCGACGGGCGGAAGGTTCATCCAGCCCGGTGGATAGGCCACGATCCGGTGGCAGGAAAACCCCCGGACATCATGGAGTCTGGAGTCGAGAACCAGCCGTCCGTAGCATTGACTCATCTTCAGGGAGGGATTGCTTTCCCGGATCAACATCAATGAATCCATGACGTCATTCCGGTTCAGCTCCGTGGCACCGAGGCCCTCGACGATTTTCCAGCCGCGGGTTCCGTTGGTGATCAGGATGGTCTGTTCCTGTTTCTGTTCCTGCATTTCCACTCTGGATTTATCCGGGAATTTGCACCAGAGCCGGCATTGCCTAAAAATCTCCTGTTCCTCAAGGGAAACGGTCGCATTCAGGGTAATGTCCCTGACGTCTTTCGGGGCTCCCTGAGGATATTTCGCTTTTTCGATGTTTGCCAGAATCTCGTTCAATTCATTTGCCGGAGCGGGATACTCGACATCCGGTATGGTGGCGCATCCTGTTAACAAGCCCAGTAACACAACGGATAAAAAGACTCCGATTCTCATCATTTGGCACCCCATTCCCTGATTGTTTTCTGCGGATCACAATATCGCATTTGGGGCAGGAAAATTCAAGCGGAACCTTTCAGATTTCGGAAAGGAGGGGAAATGCCTGTTCTTTCTCCGTTTTTTCCATAAAGCAAAATTTGAATCCAGACTCAAGATGTGCTATATTGCTTTAATAGCATAATCGATTGGAATTGTCTATTTATGAAGTGGAATCAATTTTTTGACCCGATGCTGGGAGTCCGTATCATCAAGGACAACTGGTATCTTTTTCAGCAGCTGGTCGTAAGAAACATTCAGTCCCGTTACCGCGGCTCGTTCCTGGGGATTCTCTGGAGTTTCGCCCAGCCTCTGATGATGCTCAGCGTGTATTTCGTCGTGTTCGCTTATATCTTCAAGGCCCGCTGGGCGGACGACGGCGTATCGGCGACCAAAGGCGGTTTCGCCATCATCATGTTCGCCGGCATGGCGGTTTTCAATATTTTCAGCGAAAGCGTCTCGACCAGCTGCACGGTGATCGTCCAGAATCCGAACTACGTGAAGAAAGTGATCTTCCCGCTGGAACTCCTTCCGGTCTCCCAGGTGTTTTCAAGCCTCATTCTGAGTTCGGCCTGGTTCATCCTCCTGCTGATCGGCGACATCCTGATCCTGCGCTCTATTTCGTGGACCATGCTTCTGCTTCCGGTGACGCTGGTTCCGCTGCTCCTTTTTACCTGCGGCGTCTGCTTCTTCACCTCCCTTCTGGGCGGACTGATCCGGGACCTCCAGCATCTGATCGTGGTCGTCATGCAGATTCTCTTTTTCATGACGCCGATCTTCTATTCTCTGGACCGCGTCCCGGAAAAACTGCGCTGGATTCTTTACCTGAATCCGCTGACCATCTGGGTGGAACAGACCCGCGAACTGTTCCTGTTCGGACGCATGCCCGACTGGGGACTCTGCGGTTTGATGTTCGTTTTCTCGTTGCTGTGCTTCCAGATCGGGCTGGTGTGTTTCCTCCAGATCAAGAAAGGGCTTGTCGATGTCATCTGACGAAACCATCATTCACCTGAACAATATTTCCAAGTGTTTCCGGGTTTACGACTCTCCTGCCCAGATGGCCAAGCAGTATCTTTTCATGGGAATGAAGAAATACTATCACGAATTCTGGGCTCTGCGCAACATCAATTTCGAAGCCAGGCGCGGAGACCGCATCGGTGTTCTCGGACGCAACGGCGCCGGAAAAAGCACCCTTCTCCAGATCGTTTCCGGAATCATGACCCCGACCACGGGCGAGGTGAGCGTAAAGGGCCGCGTGGCCGCCCTGTTGGAACTGGGCAGCGGGTTCAATCCGCAGTTCACCGGACGGGAAAACGTCTATATGTGCGGCGCCATCCTCGGATTGAACAAAAAGCAGATCGACGAGCGCTATGACGACATTCTCGCCTTCGCCGACATCGGGGAGTTCGTCAATCAGCCGGTCAAGACCTATTCCAGCGGAATGATGCTTCGTCTTGCCTTTGCGGTGAACGCCCATGTCAATGCGGACATCCTGATTGTGGACGAGGCGCTGGCCGTGGGGGACCTTTTCTTCCAGAACAAGTGCATGGCGCGCATCCGCACGCTGCTGGACGAGGGGGTCTGCCTCCTGTTCGTCAGCCACGACACGGGAACCGTCCGTGAGCTTTGCAACAAGGCGCTTTTCCTGAACAAGGGCGAGCAGATCGAGTTCGGGGATTCCTCCCGGATCGCAAGCATGTATCTCCGCAATGTCAGGCGGGCACAATATGAACAGAGCCAGAACGCGGATTCCTCCCATGGCGTTCCGTGGAGCCAGCGGACCTGGGTCGACGACAAGGACATTGAGGAGGAAACCAAGCACAAGTATCTCTGTTACAACTTCGGCGAGCTTTCCGTGGCGGAACCGTCGCCTCTCCTGAATTCATCCGTCCCGTTCAAAAGCGAAGAAGAGTTCGCCGGAAAGAACCTCGGGGAACGCTACGGTTCCGGCCGGGCGAAAATCCTTGGAATCGACTCTCTGGACGCTGCCGGAAGCATGAAATCCGTCTTCGAGTTCGGCGAGAAGATCATTTTCCGATGCTACATCGAAGTCCGGGAGGAGATTCAGGCGCTTTGCCTGAATCTGCGGCTGGACAGCAAGAACGGCGTTCCGATCGCCCATATTTCCAGCTATGAGCACCGCTATTTCTTCGGGGTGATCCCCGCCGGTTCAAAACTTGTGGTGGATGTCTCGATGACCAATTATTTCGGAGGCGGGAAACTGTATTCGCTTCATACGGGGCTGACCAATCTGGTCGCCACCAAGAATTATACACACGAAATTCTGGATTCCACCGAAAGTTCCTGCGTATTCAAGTCCGAATTCGATTATGCGGAAACGCCGGTCCATGAACTGGTCATGGTGCCGTTCCGGATGTCGCATACGATCGTCAAGGAATAAAACGCTTCTCAGAAAGAGTGCTCTTCCGAGGGAAACGCGCCGCTGCGGACTTCTTCGGCGTATTCCGTGAATGCCTTCCGGATCACGGAGGACAGATCTGCATACTGCTTGGCGTGCTTGGGCTTGAAGCCGCTGAAGAATCCCAGCAGATCGTGCACCACCTGGACCTGTCCGGAACAGTGGGGCCCCGCGCCGATTCCGAAGGTCGGAATGGACACTTCTTCCGTAAGACGTTTTGCCAGCAGGGCGGGCATGCATTCCAGTACCAGCGCGAAAACACCGGCGTCCTCCATGGCTTTGGCGTCACGGACGATCTGCTCGGCGGCCTCTTCGGTCTTGCCGGTGATCCGGTATCCGCCGGCGGTCTTGACGTGCTGGGGAAGGAGTCCGACATGTCCCATGACCGGGATTCCGGCGTGGACCATCCGTTCGACCGTGGGCGCCAGCGCGGCGTCGCCTTCGATCTTGACCGCGTCGCACTGTGCTTCCTGAATATAACGTGCCGCATTGAGAAGGGCGTCGCGTTCGCCGGCATGGCAGGTCATAAAGGGCATGTCCCCGATGATGAAGGCGTCCGGAGCTCCGCGCCGGACCGCCGCGCAATGATGGAGCGACTGTTCCAGCGTGACCTGAAGGGTGCTCTGGTATCCGAGAACGGCCATTCCGAGGGAATCCCCGACCAGCAGAATATCGATCCCGCACTCATGCGCCAGGGCGGCGGTGGGTGCGTCATAAGCGGTCAGCATGACGATGCGTCTGCCTTCCTGCTTCATTTTGCGGAATTGCGTGACCGATGGTTTTTTTCCTGCGCCCATAAGACTATACTCCATATTCAGTTGAAGAAAACCGTTTATTTAAAATAACATCATTTTCCGGCATTTCCATGTTCTTTCGAAAGATTCCGGAAGAAAAACGCCAGAGACGAATCCTCAGGAGGCTGCCGCGTAAATTCAGGAACGGGAATGGATTGCATCCATATGGTGGAGTTTCAGAAAATGACCTTGTCAGTTGTTCCAGCCCGAACAACTGACAAGGTCGTAATTTACCATTGAAATAGAAAAATACAAATGAAATTGAGTCAGTACCTCCGGCAATTCCGTCTCTTTGCGTGTCCGGTTTACTTGGAGAAAACGATGGTGCGGCGGCCGGAAATGATGATCCGGTGTTCCAGATGCGCCCGGACCGCGCGGGTCAGCACCCGGCGTTCGATATCCTTGCCGATCTGCTTGAGGTCGGACGGTTCCGCCTCGTGCGTGATGCGTTCGACATCCTGTTCGATGATGGGGCCCTCGTCGAGGTCCGCCGTGGCGTAGTGGGCGGTGGCGCCGATCATTTTGACGCCCCGTTCCCAAGCCCGTTCATACGGGTTTCCTCCCTGGAAGGCCGGGAGGAACGCGTGATGGATATTGATGATGCGGCTGGGAAACTCCCGGATGAATTCATCGGAGAGAATCTGCATGTAACGGGCGAGCACCACCAGATCGATGTGATGACGGCGGAGCAGTTCGATGATTGACTTTTCCTGCGCATGCTTATCCTTTCCGATCGGGAAGCAGTAGAAGGGGACGCGGAATTTCGAGGCGACGTCCTCCAGCGCCGGATGGTTGCTGATGATCAGCGGAACTTCACAGAGAAGGTCTTTTTCATCCTGCGCATGAGTCAGCAGATCGTAAAGGCAGTGCGACGCGCGGGAGACCAGTATGGCGACCCTCTGCGGACGGTCGGAATAATGGACGCTGAACTGAAGATTCAGAGTCGATGCGAACTCCGTGAAGGTGTCTTCCAGATTCTTCCGGGTGATCGGCATGTCCGTGATGTCGAGACAGACCCGCATGAAGTAGCGGTTCTCGCAGTTGTCCGTATACTGCTGGCAGTGAAGGATGTTGAATCCTTTCTGGTAAAAAAAGGTGGAGATTCCGGAAAGCAGTCCCTTCCGGTCATTGGAGCAAATCAGAAATACGGCTTTTTTCATGGAGAATAACCTTTTTTTGAAACGTGTTCCTACTCCTTGGCGGAAGGTTCGCCGGAGCGCCGCTGCCGCTGAAGGATTTCCAGTTCCGAACGGAGTTTCGCATTTTCGGAACGGGCGGCGCGCAGGGCATTGAGGAGATTCCTGTTTTCGATTTCCGTCCGGCGAAGGGCCGCCGCGTTGATTTTCGCCTGAATGCTTTCCAGCATGAGCGTCTGGGTCTTGTTATGCGGTTTCCCGAATTCAGTGATGATCTTATCGCCCTCTTCGCGGATGATTTTCATGGGAATGGTATCGTCCTTGGCGAAACGTGTGAACGTGGCGATTTTCTGGGAGAGACGGCTTTCCGCGGAGATTTCCACGGGCGTATTGCCATACCAGTAAAGGGTGGTGATGATCGTCAGCATGACGGCGATGGGGATCATCAATACCAGTATCCGGACGAATTTGCGGCGTTCGCGGATTTCATCTTCCAGTTTGCGGACGGTCGACTTCGCATGAATGGATTCTTTCTGGATGTCGTAGTCCAGACGCCGGACGGAAACGGTATGCACATCCGGGACCAGCGTCCGGTCGGGCGCGGTGGTCTGCCGGATGCTCCAGATGTCCCGGAGGAGTTCGTCCATATCATGATAACGGTCGCTCGGGTCCTTGGTCATCATTTTTTTGACGAGCTTGGCGACGGTTGCCGGGATTTCAGAATCCACGTGATCCAGCGAAGGCGCGTCCTCCTCCATGTGCTGATAGGCGAGACTCCGGATGGAACGGGCTTCAAAAGGCAGTTTTCCGCTCAGCATCTGGTAGAGCGTGACTCCGAGGGAATAGATGTCGCAGCGGGTGTCGGGCTTGGCTCCGGTAAAGAGTTCCGGACTCATATAGGAGGGACTCCCGGAAATGTCCGAGTCTTCCCGCCATTCGGTGGTATTGATGGCGAGTCCCAGGTCGGTCAGCTTGACAATGCCTTCCCCTGTGATCATGATATTGTCCGGCTTCACGTCCCGGTGAACGATTCCCTTTTCCTGCCAGACGTAATGAAGCGCTTCCGCCGCCTGCTGGATGATGTGGAGGGATTCGTCGACCTGCAGTTTCTTTTCCCGGAGGATCCGGTCTTTCACGCTGCCGCCGGAAATATAGGTCATTGCCATGTAGCAGATGTTGTCTTCCTCTCCGATGGCGTAGGACTGGATCAGGTTGATATGGTTGAGCGTGGCGGCGGCGCGGGCCTCCTTCAGGAAGTCCTTGATTCCCTTCGTCGTGGTGTATTCGGGGGAAAGAATTTTCAGGGCTACCTGACGCTCGAGCGAAAGCTGGGTGGCAAGGTACACCGAACCGATGGCGCCTTCCCCGATTTTGGATTTGATGAGGAAATCGCCGATGATGCACCCTTCCTGAAAGCGCGACACGGGCACCAGCAATTCACGGGAACAACTCGGACACAGCGTCTTGTATCCCCGTGCGGAATCGTCCACAGTGACCGCGTAAAAGCAGAATGGACAGCGAAATCGCATAATGTATCCTCAATCCTCAAAGGGTGGTGAGATGTTCCACCAGTTCATCCAAACCGCGCATGATATAACGCGGACAATAGGCGAATTTCCGTAAGTCGTCCAGTGCGGTGACTCCGCTGAGCACCAGAATCGTGTCGACCTCCGCTTCGACTCCGGCAATGATGTCCGTGTCCATGCGGTCGCCGATGATGACGGTGTCCCGGGACATCGCATTCAGGTGCTTGACCGCCCTGCGCATCATCAGCGGGTTCGGTTTTCCCACAAAATAGGCTTTGGTGCCGGTGGTGAGTTCGATGGGCGCAATCAGGGAGCCGGTTGCCGGAACGATGCCGTGTTCGGTCGGACCGGTCATGTCCGGGTTGGCCCCGATCAGCCGCGCGCCCTTGAAAACGAGCTGTACCGCTTTCTCGATCCGGTCGAAACTGTAAGTTCTGGTTTCTCCCACGATCACATAGTCCGGAGAGGAATCATTCATGGTGATCCCTTTTTCATACAGGGCGTTGTAGAGTCCGGCCTCCCCGATGACGAATGCCGAGCAGCCCGGCTTCTGGCGCGAAAGAAAATCCGCCGTCGCGAGGGCGCTGGTGTAAAAATGGGAGGCATCCACTTCGACCCCGAGGCGGCGCAGCTTTTCCGCCAGTTCGCGCGGGGTGCGTTCGCTGGAGTTGGTGAGGAACAGATAATTCTTCTGGTGATCCGTCAGCCACTTCACGAACTCCCTGGTTCCGGGCAGCAGTTTGTTGCCATGGTAGAGAACTCCGTCCATGTCGGAAATGAAAGTTGTTTTTTCCTTGAGAGAATCCATGCGGGCCTTTCCTGCTCAGGCGCGTCTTCCGCCGCGGTCCCCTGTCAGGATGCCGCGCTTGGAGGGCGTCTTGATGAAGTCGAGAAACTCAATGACCTCCGGGAATTTTTCCACTTCCGCTTCCGCTTTTTCAATCGCGTTTTTCATGTTCAGGCCATGCCGGAAGAAGATATCGTACAGGTCCTTGACGGCGCGGATGGTTTCGGGCTTGAAACCGTTCCGGCGCATTCCGACGATGTTGAAGCCGCGGACGCCGCCGTTGCGGCCGTCGCCGATCATGAAAGGAGCCAGGTCCATGGAAATCTGGGAGCCTCCGCTGAGAACGGCCAGACGTCCCATGCGGCAGAACTGGTGCATTCCGGAAAGACCGGAGATCAGGCAGTTGTTGCCGACGGTGCAATGACCCGCGACGCCGCTGTAAGGAACCATGACCACGGCATTGCCGATGGTACAGTTGTGGGAAACATGCGTATTGGCCATCATGAAACAGCCGTCGCCGATCACCGTGGTGCTCCCGGGCATGGTTCCCCGGTTGACGGTGACTCCCTCGCGGAACCGGTTGTTGTTGCCGATCCGGGTATAGGAAACCTCGTTTTTGTAGCCGTAGTCCTCGGGATCCGTTCCCAGGGATGCAAACGGGAAAACCGTGTTGCCTGAGCCCATTGTGGTATGGGCTCCGATATGACATTGAGCGATCAGGCGGGTTCCCGCTCCAATGGCGACGTCTTCTTCAATGATGCAATAGGGGCCGACTTCCACGTCATCGGCAAGCCGGGCAGAGGGATCGATGATTGCCGTAGGATGTATTTTAGCCATAGATTCAACCTTCCGCTTGGAATCGGATTCTTTCCGGACCGATCCGTTTTCACAATAAAAAGGGCGGGGATATCCCCGCCTCGCATTTTATTTCTTTTTCGCGGGCTTCATTGCGGCCCGTGATTCGGCTTTCTGTCTTTCCAGATACCGTTTGTGACGCGCTCTTTTCTGAACCTTGTTATACTGTCTGCCCATTTTCCTTTTTTCTCCTTGAATTTGAGATTTGTTTTCAAGATATGTCAAGTCATTTAAGGTATCATGAAAATCGACAAATTCAAGAGTAAATGCGATAAAAAAAGCGATTTGGAGGGTGGAAAACCTTTTTCCCCGGTTGTAAAATGCATTTGGACTGCTAAGTTATTTGTAGTATTTTTACAATTTGCGAGGATGAACACGGTGATCCGAATGAAGAATGGTTTTATACCCGGGCTCATGGCCGGAGGTGTCCGCCCCACGGCGGCCATCCTGTTCTTCTTCCTTTTCATTTTCCTCGTCTCCTGTTCGGGCAAAAAGGTGCCGCCGCCCCCCCGTGCCCAGCCGGAGCTCCTCCTCGAAATTTATGACCTTTCCCGCAAGCGCGAATACAATTCGGCTCTTGCGAAAGTTCAGAAAATGCGTGCGCTGGAACCCACCAATACATTTCTGGCGGATCTGGAGGGCACGATCCGTTTCAACATCATGACGGCGGAAGTCAACAAACGCCTTCAGAATGGGGATTTCGACTCCGCCCTCAACTCCATTCAGCGTTACGAAACCCTCTTTGGTTCTTCCGCCTTCACGACAGCGGCCAAAAACCGACTGTTTGTCTTTGCGGAAGTGAATTCCCTGATCGGCCGGGCAAGGACAACGGTGAAGCCGGAGGAACTGGAAAAAATACTTGTACGCCTGAATGCGCTTTCCAAAGAAATCAACTTTTCCTCGAAAGTCACGAACTTTCTTCAAGATCAGGTGTCTATGCTCAACAGTCTGCGCAAAATGGAGAGGGACCGCATGCTTTTTGGAGTTCGGGAGGATGCCATTGCACTTTTCAAAGCCGGCGATGTCGGCTCCGCCTCCGTTTTCACCGCTGCCTATGCACTCGAAGCTCCCGGGGACCCCGGAATCAACGAACTTTTGTACCGAATGAAAGTTTCTGGACTTTGAATACAAAATAAAAACAACATCCATAGAAAGGGATAAACAAAATGATCAAACACACAGCACTCATCCGGGCGACCGCTATTACGGCAATCGCCGCCTTCGCCTTCGCCGGCTCACTCCAGATGGTCGGGCAGGACGCCAATGCCAAACCAGCGGCGAAAGCCCCGGCGGCGAAGCCCGCCCCGAAAACCCTGGAAGAAATCTTCGTTTTCCTGCCCGATCCCGTCGCGGTGATCGGCGCCAAGAAGATCACCAAAAAAGACTTCATTGCCCAGCTCGGCAAAGTTCCCGTTGAATATCTTACGCAGCTGAAGCCTGAAATGCTGAAGGCGCAGTCCAAGCAGATCATCGATGCTCTCGTGGAAGCGGAAATTCTTCTCGCTCTCGCGGAGAAAGCCGGAGTCAAGCCCTCCAAGGAAATGGTCCTTGCCGAATTCGATAAAAAGCTCAAGGCCCTTCCGAAAGAACAGCTTGACGTGATCCAGAAACAGCTTGCCGTCCAGAACAAGAAGATCGACGACATCAAGAATGATATGGTCAAAGATCCCAATTCCCTCAAATTCTACGCCATCAACAAGTGGGTGGAAGATGTTGTCAAGCCCAAAGTCAAAGTGACGGATGCCGCCGTCGAAAAGTTCTATCGCGAAAATCCGGATCAGTTCAAGAAGCCTGAAACCATTTCCGCTTCTCACATCCTGATTTCCACCATGCCCGATCCGAATGCCACCGTGAAGCCGGATGCCGCCGCTCTTGCCAAGCTCGACAGCGAAGCCAAGGCCAAGGCTGAAAAGATTCTCGTGCAGCTGAAGCAGGGCGCCGATTTCGGAACGCTCGCTGAAAAGGAAAGCGCCTGCGACAGCAAGAAGAACAAAGGCAGTCTCGGCGAATTCCAGCGCGGACAGATGGTTCCCGAATTTGAGAAGGCCGCTTTCGCCCTCGCGAAGCCCGGCGATATTTCCGCCGTGGTCAAGACTCAGTTCGGTTACCACATCATCAAGCTGGACGGCAAGACCGCCGCTTCCACAATTCCGCTTGCCCAAGTGAAGGAGGAAATCCGCTCTGGTCTCCAGGGTCAGGAACTCCAGAAGGAGATCGCTGCCCAGATCGCCAAGGAGAAGGAAACCATGAAGGTTTCCGTCCCGGCCTTCCAATAAGCCCCTTCTCTTGTTTCACCCGGTTCTGAACTTTGCTTCAAAACCGGGTTTTTCACATCGGACATTATCAAAAACAAGGAGAGATCAATGAACTATGACGAACTGATGACCCTGATTCGGCACCGCCAGAGTTGTCGGGCGTATGATCCGGAAAAAGATGTGTCCGATGCGGACATTCTGAAAGCTCTGGAAGCCGCCCGCCTTGCTCCGTCGTCATGCAATAAACAGCCTTGGCGCTTTATTGTCGTCCGGGACAAGGTTACCCGTGAAAAACTCTGCAAAGAAGGTCTTCTGCCCGGAATTTCCATGTCATGGGTCATGAATGCCCCTGTCATCATTGTCCTTTGTGCCGAACCGAAACCTCTTACCCACTGGCTCGCACCGATCCTTTCCGGGATTCAGTTTCAGCTGATCGACCTCGGAATTGCCGGTGCCCACCTGAACCTTGCTTTTGAATCGATGGGGCTCTCCGCCTGCTGGATCGGCTGGTTCAAAGGGAAAGCGGTCCGGAAAATCCTGGGGATTCCTGCCGTCGCTCAGCCCGCGGCCCTCATTACGCTGGGCTACGAGAAAACGCGTCACGAACCGACCTCCCGCCTTGAATTATCGAGAATCGTCTTCAAGGATAAGTGGAACAAGCCGTTTTAAAATCGGCTGAACTGCAAAAAAAAGCCCCGGACCTTCCGATTGTCTCGGAAGGTCCGGGTTTTTATTGTACCGGAACCGTTTGCTCCGACCGGAGGGAAAAAGCGGTTCCGGCTGCGCGGAGCATTATCTCCGGTATCCGCCGCCGTGAGGACCGCCGCCGCCATGAGGCGCCGGTCCCGGATTGGGATGCCATTGCGGCGGGCGGGGAGGTGGTCCGGGTCTGCCCCAGCACCAGCGTCCACTATAGAAATACCATCCCGCATAGTAGGGAACGTAGACCCTGTTGTAGTAGGCATAGGTGTAAGTCGGAACCACTATGGTGGCGGGCTGCTGGACCACCACCGTGGTGGTCGGCTGCTGGATGACCGTCGTTGTCGTGGTCGTCACCGGCTGCTGAACGACTGTGGTCGTCACTACCGGCTGCTGGACTACTACCGGTTCCTGAACCACTATGGTGGCGGGCTGCTGGATCACGACCGGCTGCTGAACCACGACCGGCTGCGGTGCGGGCGCCACTACTACGGTTCTCGGGGCGAATATGGATCCCACCAGATCGACGATATCCGCCGCCAGGCGGACGCCCCCGGTGGTTCCTTTGTAGGGATCACATGGAGGCGGACAGCCTTGCGCCATTACCTCCATAACGGGAAGCAGCGCCATTCCGGTCAGCGCTGCCATGACAATTTTTTTCATGATAAACCTCCTTGAAAGTTCCAGTTTTATACATTAGATATGCCGTATTTTTTTTTCATGCCGATTCAGCAGGATGATCTTGGATGCCTTTAAAAATATTCCGGTGCTTCAGCTCATCCGGGCAAACGACATTTCCGGAGTCGGATCGTGAATTTCCGGTATTTTGGGGGGGAAGGGAATACTTCGGCCTCTTTCCGGGCGGATTCATTCCGCAGGCAACCCGTGCGGGTGCGAATATTATCTGACACTCTCATGAAAGCTGTCTGATCTTTCAACGTCGTTTTTTCTGTTGCATCAATACGTGTTTACTATACATCCGAACCCGGGAAAATCAAATTCCGGAGCCTCATAAATCCGGGCGGACGGCCATTCCGATTTTTCCCGCAATCTCCTGTTTCCGGCATTCTTCTTTCCGAATAAGCCACTTGCGTCAACTTCACCGGAAACACATTATTTTTTTATCATTTTCACCGCAACCCGTCCGCCCGGAACCTCTTTCGGCCTGCGGCACTGTGTTTTTCTCGGATGCGACAGCGGGATCTGAACTCACATTCCGGTCCCGCTGTCATTCGAGACCCGTTTTTTTTACCCCCAAAAAACGTTTCAGCCAACAATTTATTGTGGCCTCTATCGGGTTGGACAATTTTTTATGGAAAAAGTTTCCGGGGATTGAACGGGAGACCGGAAAAGCGGAATTTCCGGATTATTCCTTTCCGACCAGTTTGTGATGATCGGCGAACGGTTGTCCGGTTGTTGTTCCGCGTTTGTCGCGGAGAATCCAATATTCGCCCGCGGGCGGAGTGCCTGTCCGCACGGGAATTTCCTCCATCTCTTTATGAAGGTAGAAATAGGCCGCCCCGCTGGTTCTTTCCGGAACATCCATCAGGAAAACCTTTTTCCCTTTCTTTTCCAGAGCGGCGCATTTTTCAAACAGCGGCCGCAGAGACTCTTTCGGGTTGGTGAATACAGCATACACAACATCGAACAGAACGAAGAGAAAAGCGATAATCAGACAGTATGACCATGCTTTTGCTGAGGTGTCCGGACAGAGAGCACGCGGAACTTTCCGGAGTCCTTTTTCCAGAATCTCCTTCACCTTCGGAGGAAGATGCAGCAGATAATATCCGCACAGCAGCGCACAAGGCGCATAAAGCGGCAGAAGATACACAATACGCTTGCTCGAGGATATGCACAGCACCGTGAACGGAGCCGCCAGAAAAACGATCAGGAGAAGCGTTCCGCGGTCCGGTGTTTTCCGGAGATCTTTCCCGCTCTGCCAGAGGGCGAACGGCAGGATCGGTAGCCAGGGCAGGAACAGGGAGGGCAATTTGGTGAAGTAATAATAAAAGGGTTCCAGATGATCCCCCTGACTCCCGGAAAAACGACCGAAGTTGTTGACGAACAGGGCTGTCTCCAGCATTTTCCGGTCCCCGGTCCTGAAAATCAGGTAATACCAGATCGCAGCAAAGAAGACGGTCAGCAGGCCGCCCGAACCGAGAAGCAGATAGCGGAACCAGGAAATTTTCCGTTCGAACACATCCCCGAGAACCAGCCAGACTCCCAGCACCAGACCCGGCAGGAAGAGCCCGAGCAGTCCCTTGGTGTAAATCCCTCCCGTGAGCCCCGCAACAAACAGCACGAAATATCCGAGTTTCGACCGTCTGTTTTCCGAAACGGTCAACGCGTAAAAACTGAAAACCGCCAGTAGAATGAAAAATGCCAGAACCATATCCACCATGCACTTCCGGCTGTTGCCGAAAAATTGTGCGCTGGTCATCAGCATGAGGCTTGAAAGCAGGGCGCACCACGGCGGAAACCTCAGTTTTCCGGCGAAGGCGAATAAAAGAAGTCCGCACCCCATCGCCGCCAGCGCGGAAGGGAGTTTGGCCGCGAAGTCGTTGATTCCGAAAACCGCATAGGAGCCCGCCGTTGCCCAGTAATACAGAGGCGGATATTCCAGAAACGGCTCATGGTTCAGATAGGGGATCAGATAGTTCTTTCCAACATACATTTTGGCCGCGATTCCGGCAACGCGGGTCTCGTCACCGCTTTGAAGTTCACGGACATTCAATGCCGCCAAGGTGATGACGGCCGCGAAAACCAGCGTCATAACAAATCCCTGCCGAAGAGTCAGTCGTTTCCAATATTCGAACATTCAGGCCTCCAGAGATTCATGGGTTCTCCCATCGTTTGCCCCCTTGTCTTTCACGATTTATGCCGCGCGGGAGAGAGTCTTTACGGGATGCGGCATCCAGTCCATTACCATACACCGTTCCGGCCGGAAAGCAATCCGGGGGCGGAATGAACTTTCAGAAAAGTGAGCGTCAGAAGGTCGGATGGGACGGTTTCGGACGATGCCCTTTCCGCAGAATGAAGCGTCCGGGCGTGGTCCCTGTGTATTTTTTGAATTCGCGGCAGAAGAAGGCCGAAGAAGAAAACCCGCATTCGGCGGCGGCTTCCTTCACATTCATGTTGCGGAGCGACAGAATCCGGCAGGCCGTTTCCATCCGTTTTTTCTGCCGGTATTCGCCGGGGGCGCAATGAAAATACTGCCTGAACAGACGGTTCAGCGTGCTGATCGACACCCCTCCGGCGCGGGCAAGCGCATCCCTTCCCGCGTGGTCTCCGGCATCGCTTTCCAGAAAATGCAGCGTCTTGACCAGCGAGGGCGGATAGTCGGCCGCCGGACTTGAAAATTTCAAAGAATTCAAGAGGGCGAATACCAGCTCATCCACTTCGGGCGCGTTCCTGGAAGCCGCCTGGTAGACGGCATCGATGCGGGCCTCTGATGCCGTCGCTTCCGGATGCAGATGGCATTCCTGCCGGAACAGTTCCCCCAGAATGACTTCCGTGACCGGATTGTGCGGCAGGAAGATGCACTTTTTCCAGCCCGTCGGATTGGCTTGGAGCATGGTGCCGGTTCTGCCTCCGAGCAGATAAATGTCTCCCGGAGAAAAGATTCTGGTCTCCGATTCGTCCCGGAGCAGAAAAGATCCTTTCGTGACAAATTCCAGTGAATAGTATTCCGCCCTCCCGCACCGTGTGCCGTATCCGTCCCGCCAGCAGGCGGAGCCGACTCCCCAGCAGCCGAGAAGGCCGTTGACCGCCCTCCAGGAAAGGTCAAGGTAGAAATCCTCCTGGAACGAGCCGTTTTTCGGAGGTTGTCCGCTGGTGATTCTCCGCGTGAAAGAGGCCATCATGATTCCTTTCGACAACAATTTGGAACAATTCTGCAATTTTACTATATTGCAATGCAGAAAAAAGTCAAGTATATTGAATCGTTTCAACAATCAGAAAGGAGTCTTTCCATGCTGAAGATCGGAATTGTAGGATGCGGGCTTCAGGCGGCCACGATTGCCGGATATCTGGGAATTTACGGGGACGACTATGAGGTCGTTGCCGTGACGGACTATGATTTTGAGAATGCAAAAGCACGTATGGCGCAGAAAAAGGTCCGGATTGCGGATTCATGCCGCTTCTTTCACGATGTCGGCGAATTCATTGCCTCCGCTCCGAAACTCGACGGCATCATCATCGGCACCTTCTGCACCTTTCATACGGAGGTTGCGTGTCAGCTCGAGGTGCTGGGGATTCCCCTTTACATCGAAAAACCCGTGGCGATCACCTTTGAACAGATCCGCCGTCTGCATGCCGCTTTCCGTCATTCGAAGACGCCCATAGAAGTGTCCCTTCCGATGCGCCTGTGTCCGTTGACGCAGCGGGCGAAGAAAATGATGGACGACGGTCTTGTCGGACCTGTCCGCCAGGTGGTCGGGTTCGAGGACACTCCTGGCGATGTGTATTTCGCCACATGGTTCCGGGATGCGGAAAAGACCGGCGGCATGTTTCTTCAGAAGGCGGTCCATGACATCGACTACATGTTTTATCTGGCGGGCGGCCGTCCGGTCGAAGTCTGCGGCATGAGGGCGAAGGTCTATTACCGGGGCGACAAGCCTTACGACCTCACCTGCGAAAATTGTTCGGATGCCGCGACCTGTCCCGAAGGGCCGATGCGCGCCTTCCGGGAAAAAGGAATTGCCGAATCGGTGCCCGAAGCGAGGGAACGGCTCTCCTGGATCTTCAATGCCGAAGGAAAATCTTCCAGAAAACATTACTGCGTGCGTTCCAAGGACATCGCCATCGAGGACATCGGGGAGTGCATCGTGCGCATGGATACCGGAACTCATGTGGCGCATTCCCAGAACTTCATTGCCAACTTCCACGCCTGCCGCCGGGGCGCCCGTTTCTGCGGTGACAACGGCACGCTGGAAATCGACTTCCACCGTTCGCATCTGACCTTTTACTCTCACCGGAATGAGAATGTGGAGCATTGCGATGTCGATCCGGGCAAGCTGAGCCATTACGGCGGCGACCGCGAACTCGTGGCAGATTTTCTGGAGACCATGAAGACCGGCAAGCGTGGACGGACCGACCTGATCGAAGGCGACGGCATCATGAGCACCCTGACATGCATCAGTGCCCGGGAATCGGCCGACACCTCCAAGTTCATTTCGATTTCTCTGTAAGACTCTGGGACGCTCCATTCCCGGCTTTCCATGCCGGAAATGGAGCTGAAGGTTCATTTGAACACAATGAGTCTGAACCCTCGGGCCGGAATCGTGTCCGTCCATTCCGGCGACAGTTTCCAGTTCAGTCCGGGTTCGAACGCATCGGTCCCTGTCAGTCCGGCAGTGACCTTCAGTTTGTTCAGATCGAGCCGGACCGTGATCTTTTCGTCTTTGGGCGTATCGTTCAGGACGGCCAGCATCAGACGTCCTGAATTCACGTAGGCGGAGGCCACGATCCTGTCGGAAACCGGAGACACCACCTTGATTGCAGGATCATCCGCATAATATGGGAAGAAGACGGTCTTGTCGTTCCATCCGAGTTCATCTTGCGCCTTCCACCAGAGGAAACTCAATTCATTTCGTTCGCTGAGATCGACGTCATGCACGGCGGCCATTCCCATATAATGGAGGTGCGCTTTTCGCCAGACCGGATTTTTCAGGTCGTAGGTACGATATTTCGCCGGCATGTTGAGCTGAAGTCCCCGCTGAAGCTGCGGAATGAGGATCATCTTGGCGCTCCAGAGATACGGGGAAAAGGTCGCGGCGAACATTGCCGGAGTGAAAATGTCGTAATACGAACCTTTCGCGGCCGCCTCGTTTTCCATGCCTTCCCCACCGTACATGCCGTCCTGAAGGGACTGATACGGCATCATCCGCTGCCATTCGGAATGGAAGGTGATCAGGGCTTCCGGGGCGGTTCGTTTCGTCATGCGCCAGATATTCAGCGCCATATCCCGGAAGGGGTCGATCAGCACATGGGTTCGCATTTGCCCGGTGGAATCCTTCCAGAGTTTACATCCGTGTTTTTCATTGTAGCAGCTTTCTTCCCAGGGGGCGTCGTAGTAGAAATTCCGGGTTCCCGGAACAAGGAGCGGATTGTCTTTCCAATGAAGGAAACGATCCAGCATATTCAGGCGGAAATTGCGGTAATCCGCGCCGTTGATGCAGCCCTCGCAGTAGGCATACGGTTTGGTTCCCGTCCAGATTCCGTACGTCCTGCCGTGCTTGATTTGGCGCCATTCCTCCTCATACCATGTCCATTCCGGCGCAAACGGTCCGGCGAAGTTGAAGGCGCTGTAGGCGAAGAGAACGGGAAACATTTTGTGCTGGCTGTTGAAAAAACGCATGCCGCCCCACGGTTCTTCAGTCCTGATCCGTTCCGGATTCAGATAATTGAAGTGATACCAGGGCTCGTAGAGCTGCCAGTCCTTTTTCTCGCGCTGCCGCAGAAGCGCCGTGTTCAGCGGCTTGACCGGGGTGACCGTGAGCCCGAAGTTGTATTCGCGCGGTTCGGTGATGGTCAGTGGTGCGGACGCGAAAAGGAAACGGAGCCGGGCGGCATCTTTGTCACGCTTCATTTCCGCATGTTTTTCCGGATCGCGGAAGTTCCAGTTCGCAAGATTTTCCGCCGTGAAGTTGATTCCGCGGACATAGTCGCCGACCCACAGCGAAGGAATTCTGAACAGAGATACGGCAAATGAGTCTCCTGCTTTTCCTGTCACCTTGCTGAACGTCTGGTTGTCGCGCACCAGCTTGACATGTTCATTTTTCAGGGGGAGTTCGAAAGCGAGCGAATTCACTTTCATAGCGCCCTGAGGAATGATCTTCATCGTGATACGGGCATAGCCGTCGAAGGCGATCCGGATCTTGCTTTCCACTTTGCACACACCGTAATCAACCGTTTTCAGATAGGTGGCCGCGACATCGTTCGATTCCAGTTTCTTTACCTCGATTTTTCCTTTCGGAACCAGAGGCGTTCCATCGAGAATCAGGCGGTCCGGTTCCGCCAGCAGTTCTTTATCCAGAGACGTCAGAGAGGAGAACAATGTCCCTTTGTCGAGCATGTATTTCCGTCCCCATATCTGAACCGAATCCTTTTCCGCGACGACCGGGGTCCAGCCGCCCGGAGGCACCTTGTCCTTTTCCGGATCGACGTAGGGACGAATCAGCGGATCGTCCTTCGGCGGAACGCGCAATTCCTGATCCCACAGGAACGTCTTTTTCCCGTCCGGTGCGACATGCGAGATTTTTACGACATAATTTCCCGGCTCCGCATGCAGAGGAAACTTGAGGTTGAAAAAGAGCTGTGAATCTTTCGGAATCTCCAGCTTTTCGGAATAGGCGGTTTTCCCTTGCGGATTCACAAAATCCGCCACAGCGGACCCGTCTGTTTTCCCTTGAAACGCAACAAAAAGTTCATGCGTTTCAAGCAATGTATACAAAAATTTCACGGCCAGCGGCTGATTTTTGCGGACAACAAAATCGTTCCGGTAAATCTCCTTTCCGGCATGATTCAGGATCAGGGTTGCCAGCGTCCGGTCGGCAATGTTTTTCGTGCTCTGGCTGTATCCGTTTTCAAGGGTGCGCTTTACACGGCTGAATCCATAGTTATGAGTCGTGTCTGTATCAAAAATCATTTCCGCATTCCGCATGCGCCCGAGATTCAGGTCAAGCTTGTTTTCCTGAAGGTCATACAGGGAGTTCACCGCAATCTTCGGCGAATTCTTATCCAGCGAAAGGCGTGCTCCTCCGTTGAGGTCGTTTCCTCCGGAGATGATGTTGAACGTCCAGTCGTTGTCGCCCGGCTTGAGTCCGATTTCCGCCAGCGGGACAACCGCCTCGTTTTTCAATGAATAAGGGTAAGTTTTCCCGGAAGGCGAGGTCAGAAGAAGTTTGGCGTCCGGGGCAGGATTTTTCAAAGAGACATACAGATTCTTTTCATCGAAACCCAATGAAAAACGATCCTGTCTGACCGCATATTCGCCGGTTTTCATGTTGGAGAACCCGGTTCCTGTGAAGGCATCCTTCCCATACCCGGCCGTGACAAGGTTTTTCAGGGGTGCATGAGGATTGTCCGCTTCATACAGCGAGCGGATTTCCTCCGAAGAAAGGACCCTGTCGAAAATTTTGAACTCGTCGATCAGGCTCAAACGCCCGTTGCCGGTGCTTGCCCCGATGGTTTTTGCCGTCTCTCCGACCGTGAAATCTGTTTTCGGCTCCAGATTTTTGAGCGGGAAAAAAATCCGGCGTTCGGTGATGAGGGTTCCGTCCACATAGATCGAAAGCTGAACCGGGTTTCAGAGGCAGACGACATGATGCCATTCACCTGATTTCCACTCACCGGGGCGATATTGCGAAAAGAGCCAGAATCCAAGTTCTCCGCGCATGAAATACAGGGTTTCGCCCACCGGATATTTGTAGATCAGGAAATAGTTCTTTCCGGCTCCGGCAGTAAAAAATGGCGCGAAAAATCCGGTGTCGCTTCCTTTCCAGTTGACCGGTTTCACCCAGAAAGAAATGGCGCCCTGAGTCCAGTTCAGATTCTTTTCATTCGAATAGGAGACTCCCCGCCGTGTTTTATCGGCATCCATCCCGACGAGCAATGCCCGCCCCCGGATTCCTTGTTCAAATTTCGGCTGGACTTCCAGTTTCGGCGTTTTGTCTCCCGCGGCCATTTGCGGTTCCGCCGTATCATCGAAATTACAGTAGAAAACGGGGTCGGACGCGGACAGGAGGCAGGTGAAAAGCAGAACCGCAAGAACAAAAATACAACGCTTCATTTCAGAAATTCCTCTTTTTTGAATATGTTGCTTGAATCGGTTTTAATCGGAAAAAAAGATTTCAGATGAGTTTCAGGAATAATGGTTACTGATTCCAGTCCATATAATATCCATTGCTCCCGTTGAGCCAGAAATAGGTGTAGTGCGCATATTTGTATGTTCCGACGCTGCTGTTATACCAGAAGGGAATTTTGCTTCGCACCAGATTGCGGACATTGCCTGTGAGAAAGACGAAATTGGCGTTTCCTTTGTGATGGTCGTTCATGATGGAATCCCAGTCGTGTAGCGGAGACATTGCCAGACTTCTTTCTCCGAAATAAGCCGTCCGTTCGGGCATTTTCAACTCTTCGTTCGGGAGGTGATTCTGTAGTGGATTTGATGTGTAATATGCCTTGAGATAGTCATTGATTCCGTAGTCTGTCGCTGTATTGTAACCCCATCCGCGTTTTCCCGTGAAAGCCGGACACATCAGCATTTTGGGCGTTCCCATCGGGGCGGTGTCATTGGCCTGATACCCTGCCGCCGGACGGATATAGCCAGTCATGATGAGAAGGACATTCCAGTAATCGTGCATGGCATAGCCGTTCGGAGCATACCCGCAGGCTTTGAGGTGACTTGGAATGCGACGGGTCTTGTAGTCGTCGCAGTACAGCGATACAGCCAGATACATCTGTTTCAGGTTATTGACGCACGAGATGGCTTTTGCTTTTTCCCTTGCCTTGTTCAAAGCGGGAAGCAGAAGGCCCGCAAGAATCGCGATGATCGCGATCACGACCAGCAGTTCGATAAGTGTAAAAACATGTCGTCTCATTTTTTATCTCCTTTTATCTTGGTTCAATGTGGATTCGCCTTCCACGATTTCCGCTTCCAGAAGAGAATAGCTCTTTTCGAGAGGAAGACCTTTGATTTTTCTGTCGAGAAGACGGCAGGCTTCTTTTCCCATCTCAAAGTAAGGAATCCGCAGATAAGTCAGGGACGGGGTCATGCCGTTGAAGCCCATTCTGCTGCCGTGGCTGATGACGGCGACGTCGGTTCCAACCCGTAATCCGAGGTCCGCCATGACTCTGTAGAGAGCGAACGGATGCGTCACGGATTCACAGAAGAACAGCTCCGGAAGGCCCTTCAAACGGGTCGGAAATTCCTTTTTGAGCTTTTCGTATGCTCGCGACTTGTCGTCCTCGAGATAGAAAGTCCAGTCCGGGGAAACTTCCACTCCTTTCCGTGCAAGGGAATTCACGAAAAGATCGATTTTCTCCTTGTTTTCCTTTTGAATGTCGCAGTGTCTCAAAAGGCCCACGCGCCGGACTCCCAGGGAAGAAACATATTCGGCAAGCCTCCGGATGCCGTCCGTCCGCCTGTAATATACGTATGACAGGATATCCACGCTGTCTCCCGGAGTGAGCATTGTATAGGGAATTCCTTCGTCATCGAAAATTTTTCTCATCATGGAAAGCTGCTGACTGAGAAAAATGGCTCCATCGAATCCCCTTGCGCCTTTCAGCTGACGGCTGACCTGAGCCCGGTCCCCGAGATCCTCGAAATACCGGAAGTTGATCTGCATTCCGTATTCGCGCGCGCCGTCGATGATGCCCTGATGGGTTTCGGAGTCCGCACACCAGTTGGCATAGTTCAGATGTTCCGGGGAGATCGATTTTTCAGGGAAGGGAAGAAGAATTTTCGGCGTCGAAATCTGCGCTCCGGCGCTTTCGGAGACAAAGGTTCCTTTGGTGGCGATTCTTTCGAGATACCCTTCCTCTTCCAGCAGTTTGAGGGTTTCGACCGTGGTTCCTCTGCTGACGCCGTATTTTTCAGCAAGTATCCGTTCTCCCGGAATACGCTCGTTTGCTTTCAGGTTTCCTTCGCGGATTTCTCCGATCAGGATGTTTTTGAGCTGTATGCAGAGCGGAATTCTGTCGTTTTTATGAATCACTGAAGTCATTTTCTGCGCCTCTTTATGAATTGGCCCATGCTGGCCTATGCCAGTTATTATATTCCATGTTTCTGAGTTTGTCAACCGTCTCACAGATATATTTTTTCATTTTTTTTTAGATCCGGAAAAAATATCGAAAAAAGAAAGCGCCGGAATGTCATGCGGCCCGGATCAGGAGAGCGGAACGTGACAGCGGGTTTTTTCCCGGTATTGCAGCGGAGTTTCTCCGTAACGTTTTTTGAACTCGCGCGCCAGATAGTAGGAATAGGAAAAGCCGCAGGTTTCCGCCACGACGGACACCGGTTCGCCGGAAAAGGAGAGCATGTGTTTCACCTTTGCCATCCGGAGCGTTGCGATGTGTTCCTGAATCGTGGTCTTCAGATGCGTCCGAAAGAGTTTTCCGAGCGTCGAGATGCTCACGCCGGAGGCCAGCGCCACCCGTTCGCGGTCCAACCCCGGTTCACAGAAATGGTTGTCGATGTAGCGGAGCGCCATCGTCAGTGGTGCCGGAACCGGCGAGCGCGGAAATTGCCGGGCCGCCTCCATGAAAAGCCGGAACGCCATTCCGCCGACCAGCGTGTCGTCGGGCCTTGCATCCTCCGACAGGGCATTGCGCACATCCTCGAAGCACTTCCGCAGACGTTCCGGGGCGGGGGAAACAAACATCGGCAGCCTTTCCGGAAACATCCGGGAAAGAAGCTCCAGAAGCAGAGGGTTGACTTCGAAAAGAAGGAAATACCGTTCCAGCGTTTCCTTTCCGGAATAGATTCTCTCCAAAGGAATGTTCAGGTCGGATATTTTGAAAAATCCCGGTTTGCGCCGGATCACGTCGCCATCCGGCGTGATGCTCTCCTCGCTGCCGGAAAGGATCAGGGATGCCATGATATACGGATATGATTGATTTGTATTCTTGTATCCCGGATACAGAAAGGAATGGCAGAAGGACTGCACGCGGATTCCGCCGAGCGCGGGAGAATAGGAGGATGTATTGACTTGATACGTCTCATGCGCGGTGGAAGTTTCCCAGACGCTCTTCATTTCCCGGTATCCTTCTCTATTGTTTATTTACCCGATTGTATTATTTCAATATATTGCAATTTTCATGGAATGCAATTATCTTTTCCTGAAATAAGACGGGAGAAAGATCATGATCGAGATCACCAATTATCGTCAGGGCGCGATCCTGAACCACAATCACGGAACGGAAACGAAGAAGAATCTTGCGGTGCGCATCGAGGGGATTTCCTCTTCGGGTCATCCGGTCAAGCTCAACGGGGCGCCAGCCGAAATGGATGGCCGCCTTTTTTCGGGAACGGTCGAACTCACTTCGAAAATCAATTCTGTGACGGCGTCCGTGACGACTCCCTACGGTGTTTTTTCGCAGGAGCTGGCGCTGGTCTGGGACAAAAAATCCTTCCGCCGCTGCAACTTTTTCATCGACGACCATATTTTCACCTTTACGGATCTAGCGAAGGAACGCCCGAAACGAGCCTTCAGCCATTTCTATCTGGCAGGCCTCAAGAAAATCCACGAAAAATACGGATTCAAGGTCACCCTGAATTGTTTCTATCATAACGACCATCATGAATTCGTGCTCAAGGACATGCCGGACATCTGGAAGCAGGAATTCATCGACAACTCGGACTGGCTGAAACTTTCCGTCCATTCCTACGGCGAATTTCCGGACCGTCCGTATGCCGAAGCTTCCGCCGCGGATTTCGGACGCGATTACGACCTCATCCGGAATGAAATTGTCCGTTTCGCCGGAGAAGAGACATTCATTCCGCCGGTCGTGATTCACTGGGCGAACGTCCATCCCGCCGTGGCCCGTGAGGCGATCCGTCGCGGAGTCCGCTGTTATTCGACGGCTTTCCGGCTCCGCGTCATGGGCGGTCCCAGCCTCGCGGATCGTCAAAAGGGCGGCAATATGAATACGGTCGAACAGCGCTCGATTTCCGGCGAGGACCGTGCCGCCGGCACGGAAGGACTCGAGATGCACTACGGATTCACCGAAGAAACCAACTACCTCAAAAAACACGGAGTCTATTTTGATCCTTCGCTCGGAGTTTCCTTTTTCGGAAGCAGCGGATGCTGCTGCAACCTGACTCCGCTTAAGGAAATTCCGAAACGGTATGCGGATTCCTTTGCGAATGCGAAACTCTACGGGACTGAAATATTCGGCGGCGTCAGCCACGAACAATACACATTTTCTTATTATCCGAATTACCTTCCGGATCACATGAAACGCATCGGGGAGGCTGTCCGCTGCATGGTGGAGGACGGCGGATGCAAGCCGGTCTTCTTCCACGACGGCCTTCTCGGTAACACCTCCTGGGAAGATTGAAAAATGACGTATGAAGAACGTATGAAATGGTTTCACGAGGCGCGGTTCGGCATCTATGTGCATTTCGGGCTCTATTCCCTGCTGGAGCGCGGCGAGTGGACCATGTATTCGGAACGCATTCCCGCGAAGGAATACGCCCGGCTGGCCGACCGTTTCCTTCCGGACGAAGGCTGTGCTTCGGAATGGGCCGAGGCCGCGGTGTCCGCCGGTGCGAAATATATGGTTCTCACGACGCGCCACCACGAGGGATTCTGTCTCTACGACAGTCGGCATTCGGACTTCACCAGCGTGAAGCACGGAGCGCATCGCGACCTGGTCCGCGAATATGTGGACGCCGCCCGGAAAGCCGGATTGCGGGTCGGCCTGTATTACTCCCTTCTCGACTGGCGTTTTCCCGGTTATTTCGAGCCGGAGAAATATCCTGAATCCTACGAGGCTCTCGTAAAGCAGGCGCACGATCAGGTCCGCGAGCTCATGACGAATTACGGAAAGATCGATCTGCTGGAATATGACGGCGGCTGGGATGCCGACCTTTCCGAAGGACGCGACGGCTGGGCCCGTTTCTGGCGCGCGGAGGAACTCAACGCGATGGTGCGCTCTCTCCAGCCCGGAATCATCATCAATGACCGTTCCGGAAAGGACGAGGACATAGAGACTCCGGAACAGGTGGTCCGCGCCGGGGACAAGCGGGCGACGGAGAGCTGCATGTGCATCGGCGACTCCTGCGCCTGGGGGTATACCCGTTTCAATCCGAACTGGAAATCCTCCGAACAGCTTCTCCAGTATCTGATCCAGGCGGCGCAAGGCGGAGGCAACTATCTTCTCAATATCGGGCCCGATCCGCGCGGACATATCCGCAACGAGGAACTGGAACGCATTCAGGCTCTGGGACGCTGGCTTTCCGTGAACGGCGAGGCGGTTTACGGTGCGGGCAAATGCGCCCTGATCGGCAGTTCCCAGCCGAATACGGTCGACCTGAATCTTCAGGGACCGTGGACGCGCAAAGGAAATACCGGTTACTGGTGCATCTTCCGCTGGCCGGGAAAAGTTGCTACGGCGATCCGGATCGATACCCCGGTCAAAAAAGTTTCCCTGCTTTCCTCCGGGAAGGAGTTCCCGTTCCGCTGGAATGAGAAGAACGGGAAACTGACGATTTCCGATTTGCCGGCACTGCCGCCCGACACGCTTTGCTCCGTCCTCAAGGTCGAATTCGAATCCGTGCCGGAACGCCGGAAAGAAGCGGATCTGTCCGGCTGGCTGGAAGAATGATTCTGTTACGGCGTTCTGAAACGAGTTCCGTCAGCGGGTGAAGGCGGCCTTTTCCGCTTCCAGCTTTTTGGCGAAATCGGCGTTGGAGATCGGCGGTTCCTGCTGCCAGAGACCGAACTTGAATTCCTTGAAGTCCGGCTTCAGGGGCAGGTAGACGGCGGAAGTCCAGTCGTCGTTGACCCGCAGTTCGGCGTTCTGAACGGTGCCGTAATCCAGCAGGATGAGACAGGGGCCCTGTCCCTTGTCCGGAGCGGAACCGTCGAACTTTTTGTCCTGAATGACGAGATACGCGTCGTCCGGAGAAAGAGCGATCCGTTTGGGATTCTGTTCGATCGTTCTTGCCGGTGTGACGGCCATGCGTTCATACCCGCCGTTCCAGATCACCTTCTTGCCGTCCATGGCCAGTCTGGAGGGAATCAGCCAGAACTCGGCTTCCGCTTTTTCCACCGGCTCCACGCTGTCTTTGGCGGGAAGGAGCGTTCCCCACAGGACCGGGGAACGCTCCTTCAGATACAGGCGGAGAATGAACTTCGCACCGTCATAATTGAGCTTGAGTTCGCACCCGGCGAGATTTCCGTCCCGCCAGACGGTCAGGTCTTCCGCCTTCGGGGAGAGCTTCTGCATGTCGATCCCGTTGACTTTCAGTTTGAAGAATCCGACGAGGGGGCTGAACCCGAATTTTCCGGCGGACAGCGTGAAGGCCGTTTCCGGCGCTTTCGTTCCGTTGGACTTGGTCTGGGTCAGCGTCAGCGCGTAGCGGGTCAGCTGATTGGAAAGAAGAGCGCCCTGCCGGAGAGAATACTGTTCCGGGCGGTACACATGGACTTCCTTCACTTCGGCTTTTACAGGGGTGAAGTCCGCGGCCGACAGCGAAGCGGCGAAGAGCGAGAGGGTGAAAAAAGCAAGCGATTTCCGGTTCATGTCATTCTCCTTTTCCGGCGAATTTGAGGATGCCGAACATATTCAGATTATGGTTGTTCCCGAGCGTCATGGAGGTTCCGCTGTATTCGCGCGGGTCGGCTTTGTTGCGCACGAGGTTGCAGAACCAGTTTTCGTAAGGGGCGGGGACTTTCACGTCCTTGAAGACACTGAAAGGGATGAAGAATTCCGCGGTCCACTTTTTGCCGTCGAACGTGGAGACGTGCCGGAATCCGGGCGCTTTCCAGTAACTGTCGAACGGCTGTGGAATCGGCAGAAGGCGCTGTGTGCCGAGGAACTGGTTTCCCAGCGCGTCGAACACGAACTGGAATTCCTCTTCGCGTTTCATTCCGGGTGACAGGATGACCTCGTAATTGTCGTTGGCCCAGAGGTCCTTCTTCTTGTCCGCGACGGGGCCGTAAGTGGTTTCGAAGAGACCGTAAATGCCGTTTTTGTCCCATGCGAGTTTGAGCGAGGCGGGATATTTCGGCTTTTCGCCGGACCCTTTCGGATCGATCAGATTCATGGAGCGGGCCTTGTTCCAGAAAGACTCGTCCGCCTTGCCGTCGAGCGTAACCTTCTCGTTGCGGAGAAGCTGGTAGACCGGATATACCGGACGCTCGTAGGAAATCTGGTTCTTCATGGACTGGATCGCCTTCGGCCAGGGGGCGCAGAAAAGGTTCATGCGTTTTTCCTCGACCGTGCCGGGCTTGACCGCTTTCTGCGCCTTGTCGAGAAGCTCTTCCATTTTCGTGAGGTCGGACATAGGATAGAGCAGGGACTGGGATTTTTCCGCATTCACGCCGTATTTCAGGTAGCAGTCCTTGACCAGTTTGTGGAACTGGCGCAGATAATTGCCTGCCTCCCTGCCGTAGAAGGGCTCCCAGTGTTCGTCGATGCCCGCCTCTGCGTCCCACTTCGGATTCCACATGGAGCGGTAGGCGGCATAAGTCGCCGGATAATGGAACCATGCATTGCCGGGCGAGTTGATGCAATGGTCGAAGAAAAGACTCGTATGGCCGAGATATTTTCCGAAAATCCGTGGAATATCGCCGACGAATTCGCCGGAGACCGCCACGATGAACGGATTCGTTCCCTGATACAGCCAGAGTTTCTGGACAGGACGGTTCCCCAGCGATTCATACCATTCGCGGGCGATATTCACGTTGTCTCTCATTATTTCTTTATTGCGGGTCTTGTTCGGCAGGGCGCCGAGACAAAGATTGACTTCCGTATTCGGCGGCAGTTTCCAGCGCGGGTCCGAACCGGCGTACTGCACATTGTAATAGGCCATGATGTAGAGTTTGGTTCCGGGCAGTTCCTTCTGAATCCGCTGCGCCAGATACTGATGGAAGCGGGCATAGATGTTGGACATCCCGGCATTGTCGCCGCGGGCAATGTCCGCCGGGGTCATCAGCCCGAGCTGTTTCACCGTCGGGTTGTTGAGAACATCCGTATCGGGCATCAGCGTGTCGCACATTCCGAAGGAGGCGTAGGTCCGATTCATTCCAGTGAAACCGCCCTCGTCGTTTTTGCCGTTGGAATCATAATATTTTTTCATGGAATCGAACAGAAGGTCGGCGAATTTCAGATTGATGACATCGTAGTAATTCCCGATGTGCGCCTTGGGATTATACCAGAAATTTCCTGTGGGCGAGGTGTAGAAAATCGTCTTGAGCTGATCCGGATACGACGCGGCCATCCGTTCCGGACGCGGACAGTGGCTGCCTCCGCCGGGAATCGTGCTTCCCATGCGCCAGCGGTCGTAGAAATGATCATCCTCCACCGTGAGCTTCCCGAGATACGGTTCCCAGAACTTCTTGCCGTCGGGCGTGCCGGTAGTCTGGCTTCCGAGATACCATTGTCCTCCGCGCGTATCGAAATACGGGGCGTCCGTGTAGGAAACGGGCGTCAGAGTCAGGTCGTTGATTTTCGGCCAGAGCGTGCCGTATTCGCCGGGGAAGAAATAGCGAACCCCGAGGAAACGTTCCGCGAAGTCGTATGCGGCGTATTTCGTGCCGGTGCTGGAGCCGCGGCCTTCCAGTGGTTTGCTGTTGTAGCCGTCGGTCAGCGAGGAGTCGTTTCCGGCCAGGATGATTCCTTTCGGAAAGGTCTTTACCGCGAGTCCCTGCGGCGGCAATTTGGAAACGTCCACGCCGTTTTCCCGTGCGATGGAACAGTCGCCGGCCACGATCATCCGCGGATATTTCGCGGCGTCTTTCACATCGACGACTTCCGGTTTCACCCCGGTGCATTTCTCGAAGGCTTCCTGAAGAATCCCGATGGCGGGAGCGATGCTTTTTTCGGTTTTGTTCTTTCCCCGCATCCGGTTTTCCGCTTCCTTGTCGGTGACGATGACGAAGTCCGGTTTCCCGTCCTTCACGAGGGGAACCGGCGCATGTTCCGGGGCTTTTCCGAATTCAACCGGGGTGAGCGCCCTGTTTTGGACGTCGTAGGCTTCCATGGAGAAGGTACCCCCCAGAATTCCCAGATACAAAAGTGTTTTTGGAAGGATGTGTTTCATATTTTTCCTTGATTTGGTGATGGGTTTCTAAAAAAAGCACTGTTATTGGAATCTCATTCATAGGGCGCATATCCGCCCGTATAAGTTCCGTGAGCGGCGCCCGCCGCCCAGGCCGTGGCCTTGTTCTGAAGGTTGTACGGGAAATAGGCGATCCAGTAATAATTCAGATACAGACGGTCCGGGCCTTCGGCGGTAAGGTGTCCGTCGGAATAAAGAACGTTGGCTTTCCGGGAATGCCGGTAACTGACATACTGGGTTTCCGTCATGAGGTACCATCCGGATTCACGGTTCTTCTGGCTGGAACGGTTGTAGATGTGGTCCACCAGCAGCAGCGACTCGGAGGCCCGATTGACCCGTGAAATTTTCTGTCCGGCGAATGAACCGGAAATACTGGGATATTGGACTTCGCCGCCCACCAGTTGTTTCTGTCCGTAGAGAAAAGCATTGTATCCGTAGTCCTGAAAACCGAGGATTGTTCTGTCGATCATTCCGGGGCAGACGTATGCCGAGTTGGCCGGATACTGATAGGAAAGCCCGAAGGTGTTCACCTTGACATTGAAGTAAGGATACAAGGCAATCATCCATGTGATCGGACCATCCGTTGCACTCCAGAGGTTGCCTCCGGTGATTCGTTCCTGCTGAGCCGCCGGAAAATAGTCCGTGCCGTCCACGCTGTACTGGGCGAAAGCCTGTCCGAACTGTTTAAGGTTGGAAGCACAGGAAATTGCCTTCGCTTTTTTGCGTGCGGAATTCAGCGCGGGGAGAAGCATTCCGGCCAGAATGGCAATGATTGCAACGACGACGAGGAGTTCGATCAATGTGAAATTCCATTTCATCTTTTTCATTTTTCCCATCCTTTCTTTTTATTCGTTCACCAATTTCGGCAATATCGAGTGTGAAGACCATTTTATCCTCCGGTTCCGGCGGATAAGAATTCAAATAGCATGACTAATTTTTCTTTTGTATTCTCAAAATAGCATATTCAAAATAAAAAATCAACAGAATAAAATTATTTTTTCAAATAAACTTGACACGGCTAAATATTGGGTTATATTATGGCAAGCTGGAAAGGATTGCATTCATGAATTATTCGATTACGCCGGAAATTGTCCGGATACTGAAAAACGAGCTTGCGGAGAAAAAGTTTCCGATCGGTTCCCGGTTTCCCTCCGCCTATGAACTGGCCGACCGTTTCGGCGTCACGCGCGGCACCGCCAGCCGCGCGGTGGATGCGCTGGTTTCCGCCGGACTTCTGGAACGTCTGGTCCGCGGAGGCGGAACCCGGGTGCTTCAGGAGGAGCCGTTCCCGAAAGGGCAGATCGCCTTCATCGGAACGGTGAAAGCCAGTTATTCGTCGATCGTTCTCAAGGGCGCGGTCGATGGGGCCCTTCTCCAAAAATACGTCGTATCCCTTCTCAATCCCCCTCCGCAATATCTACAGCACTATCTGGACGGATTCAAAACCATGCCGTTTCAGGGGATTCTGACCATGGCATACGGGCCGATCCAGGCTCCGGAAGGAATTCCGGTGATTCATGTCAATCAGGAATTCCCGGATACCGACACCGTTCACCATGCGGTCAGTTCCGACAACTACGGCGGGGCATGCCGGATGATGAAGGCGATTCTTGCGGCCGGACATCGCGACATCGCTTTTTTCCTGACCCAGCTGATCGGTTGGAACGGATGGAACGGAGAAGACTATCAGCGGGCTTACAAAGACATCCTCCGCGAAGCCGGAATTTCCGACTGGAAAGAACGCTTCTTCTTTGGACACGACGGAGAACCCAAAAGCGCTGAATATGTCCTGCCGCAGATTTTCGAGAAATTTCCGAATGTGACCGCGATTGTAACGGAGAACGACAACGATGCCATTTTCGTGATGGCTGAACTATTGCGGTGTTTCCCGGAACGGATGGGGAAAATTGCGGTTACCGGATTTGGCGGCCTTCCCTATCTCAGCAATCGCCTGGAATTTGCATCGGTCGATCAGCAGCTCGAAAAAATGGGACAAGTCGCCGCGGAAAAACTGATCCGGATGATCGAGGAGGGACCTCCTGAAAAACCGCTCCGTGTCAAAGTGGAAACGAAATTGCTCAATCTGGAATGCCTCCGGCGCTTTCACTGTTGACCGGGAAAGCCGCCTTCAGGGACAGCGTTCCACCGTTTCCAGCAGTTCGAGGACCAGTTCCTCTGGTGCGGACGCCCCGGACGTGATTCCCACGTATTTTGCCCCCGCGATCATCGATGGGGCGAATTCTTGTGCACCGGAGAGCCGATAGGCCCGAACTCCACATGCAACGGCTGTTTCGTACAGCCGTTTCGTGTTGGAGCTCTTTTCCGAGCCGACCACGAGAATGACATCGCACTTTCCCGCCAGTTCCTTCACCGCCTGCTGACGGTCCCGCGTGGCGAAACAGACCTCCGCGACAAAGGTCAGATGCGGCAGTTTCTCTTTCAGGCGCCGCCCCATCCGTGCCACGTCATCCGCGTTCAAGGTGGTCTGGGAGAGACACGCGTAATGCTTCGAAGGGTCCGCCTTGGCAAGGAAGGAATCCAACGCCTCTTCCGAGTCCATCACGTGCACTGTCGAATGAACCCGGCCCAGCAGCCCTTCCACTTCGCGGTGTCCCTTCTTTCCGAACAGAATGATTTCGCGTCCTTCGGCCTCGAACGCTTCGATCCGGCGCTGGAGCGACTTCACGATAGGGCAGGCGGCGTCGATCATGCGGACCTTCAGAATGGCGGCTTGTTCCTCCACTTCGCGGCTGACTCCGTGTGCGCTGAATATCAGAGTGCCTCCACATGAAGCCTCCGCCGGATTTTCGATGAAGATCACGCCGCGGCGGCGGAGGGATTCCACCACATTCTCATTATGCACGATTTCATGAAGCACATACACCGGAAACGGCCCGGTCTTCAGGGCGTCGTCCACGGTTTTCAGGGCGCGTTCGACTCCGGCGCAGAATCCGCGCGGAGAAGCCAGCAATACTTTTCTCATCCGAACACCTCCCGGAATCTGCGGTGGAATGCCTTGTCTCCGTAACGGTCGGTCGCCTCTTCCTTCAATTCCTCTTCGGAGTAATTCGAGCGCAGATCGAAGACGACAACCCCGTCCTTTCCAATCCGGTACAGCGCTTTCCATGTCCGGCATCCGATTTCATATTCTCCGCCGGGAAGTTCCCCGACCCGTTTCCTACGGTTCGAGGCCGGTTCGTGGGCAAGCTGGACGCGACAGAAGTTCATTACGTCCAGTCCGGAAATTTCGCACAGGAATGCCATTTTACGGCTGACTTCAGGGGTGAACTGCACCGGAATTTCTGACTCCCGGACCTGATCCCGCCAGCCCGCTTTGGAATCCGGGAACGAATCCGCGCAGGGAATATAAGGCTTCAGGTCCAGAACGGGGGTTCCATCCAGCAGATCGTGATTGCGGATGTGAAGAGTCAGTCCGTCGATTTTTTCCAGTTCCACGCAACTCATGCCGATGGGATTCGGACGGTGCGGCGAACGGGTGGCGAAAAGTCCGATGCGGCGTTTGTTTCCGACCAGCGGAGGCGAGACTTTCGGTTTCCAGTTCCGGTTCAGGTGAAACACGAAAAGAACCCATATCCGTTCGAATCCGGAAAGGTCTTCCAGCGCCTGTTCGTAGCCGAAGCCGGGGAAGAGTTCGATTTCTCCGGTATTGCACGAAAACACGCCCTGCCGGGCGGCTTCGAATTTATACCGGCTGGCGCAATGCGCCGTTCCGATCGGAGAGAAGGAATATGTGTCCATCGGGAACCCGGAGTCATTTCATCTTGAAGGTGTCCGCGGTATACAGGCCTTTCAAATCTCCGACCCGGATCGGCTCTCCGTGTCCGTCCAGATACTGGAAATTATAGTATTTTTTATGCGGGTCGTAGTTCACTGTAGTGAAGAAAGTCTCGGCGGTCGTATCCATCCCTAGAAGTCCCTGCGGTGCCTCCCCGATCAGAATGATACTTGCGGCGGAACGGGTGGCGGAAATGATTTTTGAGGCGGTGTCATCGCCGTCGGTTCCACCGGGACGGTCCGCATTTCCGTAATTCAGAGCGTAGGAAGCATTCGCGTCTTTTGTGAAAAGGTCCAGCGCCCTGTTTTCATCCGAGGGACAGTAAAAAATGGACATGTTATACTGGGCGTAGCGGAGAAGTCCGGCGGTCCAGAGCGTTTTCTGGTTGGCGGCCAGGTTAGTACTGGCGCTGTTAATGTTCTCGTAAGTGCCTGTGGCTGTTTTTTTTGCGTTTTCGATCTTTTTGTCCCGGACGGTATAGGCGCTTGCCTTGTTGAAGATGGGAAGGGAACCGTCGCGATCCGAGGAGAACAGCATGATCATGGACCCGACCTGCTTCAGGTTGGAGGCGCATTTTGTGCGCTTGGCTCTCGAGACGCCGATGGAAATCGCGGGCATGATCAATCCCGCCAGAATGGCGATGATCCCGATCACCGTGAGGAGTTCGATCAAAGTATAATTCCGTTTCATTCTGCTATCTCCTTCCGGTTTATTCCGCGCTGGTCTTCCAAGTGTAGAGGAAGGCTTCGGTGTCGTTGTCGGCTTCGGCGCTCCCATAAGAGAAAATGGCGATTTTTTCAGCAACGGTTTCTGCGGCGGCGGCATGAGTGAAGGTTGTGGGCAATGTCATTTTGCCGTCGTAGTCCGTATCCAGTGCGATGCTGTAGCGGCGTCCCCACGGGTCCAGAATGTAAAATCCTTTTCCTGTATTGCTCATGAAAGAAGGATTCAATTTGACCAGATCGGCGACTGGTTTTGCGGGAACATCCAGAAGCCGGAGCTTTTTTGTGTTGAGGGTGCTGGTATACGGATCCGGAACGCCTCCTGCTGCGGGTTCTGTCTTGATCAGGGTCAGATTCTGGAGCATCGTATCGATTGCCGACTCATCCGTGGAGGCCGCGGAATATCCGGCCGAATAAAAAGTGTCCGTGGAAGTGGTTACGGGAAAGACGCCATAATCGGACTTGAACTGGGTGAGGCCCAGTTTGATGGCGTTCATTTCGGCGCGGGCCTTGGTCTCCTTGCCCTTGGAGGACATGTGCATCACCACAGGGATTGCAATTCCGGCAAGAATAACAATGACGGTAATCACCGTAAGCAGTTCGACCAGAGAGAAATATCTTCGATTCATCACGCAGTCTCCTCATAGGTTTTCTTTTCTGCTACATTATAGTCCCGCGAATTCGAAAAAGCAAGACATGAAACACGAAAAAAGTGAAATGTTGACACCGCCGCTGGAAAACGAACTCCACGGACACGGTGAAAAATTCCACATTGCCGGAAACAACGTTACTTTTTCAGCGCTTTCGGCTTCGGCTGAGTTACCTTGAAGTCGTAGAACCGGTTGCGGCCCTCGCACGCGATGATGCCGGCATAATAGGTGTTTGGAAGGTTCAGTTCCAGATAACCGAACTCTTTGCCTTCGCATTTGAGGATCATCTGGCAGCCCTGTTTGACGAAACGCAGTTCGACCTGAAGGTCATACACGGTTTTCGGAAGATAGGAAGTCTTCAGATAAGCGGCTTTGTACCATGACGCCTTGCCGTCCTTGTACAGATGCCGCCAGACATTGATCCCGTCGTCGAAGAGAACGACTTCGAAATGTTCCCGGAACTCGGGAAGGCCTTCCGCGCTTTTTCCCAGTTCGGGCGCGATCACGATCAGGGGAGCCATGCGGTGGTCGAAACTCATTCTGGACGAGATTACCGCGTTGCCGGTGAATTTCCGGTTCAGGACGAGCGCAACGTAAACATCGTTATTGTACTTCCTGAAAATCGTTTCATCCGGCAGATTTGGGGCCTTGTTGGTGATATAGTCCCAATGCTGAACCATTTCTCCCAGATAATTGAGCCGCGGGCTCTTGACGTTCATCCACAGGGTCCGGTCCCATTTGCCGTCCTCGAACGTGGTGGAGAAATCCTCCGCGCCGAGAGACAGCAGCAGGCAGAAAGGAAATGCCGCTGCGAGAAAGTTCCGATTCATGAAGACCCCCTTTGTTTTCAGGAAACTCCTTATTTGCCGTAAATCTTGTCGTCCAGATACTGCCGGAGCTGGGAAATGCCGACGCGTTCCTGCGCCATGGTGTCGCGGTCGCGGACCGTGACGGCGTTGTCGGTATCGGATTCGAAGTCGTAGGTGAGGCAGAACGGCGTGCCGATCTCATCCTGCCGGCGGTAGCGTTTGCCGATGTTTCCGGTCACGTCAAGCTCGGTGCGGAAGTAGCGGCAGACATCTTTCCTGAGCGCGCCCGCGTTGTCGTTGAGCTTCTTGGAGAGCGGCATTACGGCGACCTGAACCGGAGCCACGCGCGGGGCGATATGCAGCACGATGCGGACATCGTCCTCCATGCCTTCCTTCTTGGTCGGGGCCTTGTCTTCGTCGTAAGCGTGGGAGAGGACCGCGAGGATTGTGCGGTCCAGACCGACGGACGTTTCGATGCAGGTGGGCAGGAACTTCCTGTTGGTCTGCTGGTCGAGATATTCCATGTTCTGCTGGGAGAATTCCTGATGTCGGGAAAGGTCCCATGTCCCGCGGTGGTGGATGCCTTCGAGTTCGCCCCATCCGAAGGGGAACTTGAACTCAATGTCGACGGCCGCTTTGGCGTAGTGCGCCAGTTTGTCATGGTCGTGATACTGGAGTTCGTCATCGCGGAAGCCGAGATACTTGTGGTAGTATTCCATGCGCTGGGCGCGCCAGTATTGATACCATTCCATGGACTCCTCGCCGCTGCAGAAGAATTCCATTTCCATCTGCGTGAATTCGCGGGAACGGAAGGTGAAGTTGCGGGGCGTGATTTCGTTCCGGAAGGACTTTCCGATCTGGGCGATGCCGAAGGGAAGCTGTTTGCGTGTGGCGATGCGGACCAGATGGAAGTCGGTGAAGATCGGCTGGCAGGTCTCCGCGCGGAGATATGCTACGTGTTCCTCGTCGAAGACGGGTCCGACGTAGGTTTTCATCATCAGGTTGAATTCGCGCGGAGGCGTCAGATTCTTGGAACCGCAGTTGGAGCAGGTGGTGGGGTCTTCCATCTGGTCGACGCGGAAGCGGGTCTTGCAATCCTTGCAGTCGGTCATGATGTCGCCGAAACGGTCGATGTGTCCGGAAGCCTTCCAGACCCTCGGATGGCAGATTACGGTCGAATCGAGGCCGACCACGTCGTCGCGCGTCTCGACCATTTCCTTCCACCAGAGTTCCTCGACGGCCTTCTTCATGGCCACACCGTAGGGACCGTAATCCCAGAAACCGTTGTATCCGCCGTAGATTTCCGAACTCTGGAAAATAAAACCGCGCCGTTTGCACAGCGTCACGATTTTTTCCATCAAATCATTTTCCGTGTTGACAATCGCCATCTTTTTCACCTTGTATTGCAGTGTTGGATTTTTCACAAGTCTTAAGCAGATGAATATACTCCGATTTCGGACTTTTTCAATTTCAAACCCGTTGAAAAGCATAATTTTGTCTGAAACCGGACAAAAAAATACGGGAGAAAAAAAGTCCTTCCGTGAAAGGGGATTTTCTTCTCCCATATTGTCTTTTTTTCGGGGAATCAGCGGGGGGAGGTTTTCATCCACACGCAGAGGCGGTTGTTTTCCGAGAAACGGTTCCCGGCCGAGGCGTAGTCGCAGAGCCGCGAACCGTCGGCGATCCGGTAGATCCGCCGGATGCCCGGCACGGACATTCCCGTTTCCACGATAACGGAATCTCCGATCCGGACGGCGCGGTCAACCTCTCCCAACCGGGAGTCCTGCGCCAGAAGGACCGGACCGCGCATCAGTGCGACCCGCCCGCAGCCGTCCGGCGCGGGAAGGACGCGAAGGGTGAAGTCGAATACAAGGTCGATCCGGTCGCCGCTTTTCCAGACGCGTTCCAGCGTGAGCCATTTGCCGGGTTCAGCCGGAACTTTTTCACCGTTGATTCTGACATCGGTATTCCGGCTCCAGGCGGGAATACGCAGACGGAGCGCGAATGTCTGTTCCCCATTCATGGCGAGCGTAACGGACACCTCCGGATCGTCCGGATAGTTCCCGGCAATTGAGAGCTTGACGGGGGAGGAGGCCGTCAGGGGGATTTCCGCTTCGCAGGTCTCATAAAGATTGATGGCCGGGCCGTTTGCATCGCAGAGGACGGCCACGCAGGGCGCGGTCGCCAGTCCCTCCGGCCCTTGCGCCAGACAGCAGTCATGTCCATCGAAGGGCTTGTGAAAACAAAGGAAAATCTGGTCGCCCACCTGTTTTCTCGGGGAGGCTCCGGCCAGCGGCGTCGGGTTGACATGCGCCCATCCGGCGGCGTCCGGGAAAGCCGCGCCCAGAAGCGCGTTGTAGAAAGAACGCTCCATTTCGTCGGCGGCGGAAGTGTCGCCGGTGATCCGCAGAATCTGGGAACAGAAACGAAGCCATGTCACCGTGATGCAGGTTTCGCCGAAGCCTCCGGCGTCGGAACGGGTCTGCCGGAGTGTGCCTTCGTCCCAGAATTCGCCGACGCTGTCTTTCAGGCCGCCTCCGCCGGTGATGAAAATTTCACGGTCGCGGACGCCCCGGTAGTAGGCCTCGGCCTCTTCCAGAAACACTGGATTTCCGGTTTCGCGGTAATATTCGAGCAGTCCTTCGAAACAGGAAGTCATTTCGTAGGCTTTCCCGTTGCCGAGACGGGACGGCGGGGTTCCGTTCCTCGCGGCGGTGAAGATATTGCCGTCCGCTGACGCTCCCTGTTCCACGATCCAGCGGGCGTAGTCGAGGAAGCGCTTTTCCCCGGTGATGCGGGCGACCTGAATGACCGCGCCGAGAATGGAGGAGGCCGCCAACCCGCCATGATTCCCGCAATCCACGATCCGCCGGGCTCCGGGGCCGACTTCGCCGATGAGGTGATCCATACACCGCCGCAGAACCTCTCTGACCTTTTCTGACGGTTCGACCTCGTGGTAATAGCGGGCCAGTCCGAGCATCGCATACTTGCGCCCCCAGATGTCCCATTGGGTCGTGTGAAGCTCCTCCGGATACGTGCTGAGGCAGCCGTCCGGAGTCTGGGTGGAGCAGAGGTCGTCCACCGTTTCGCGGATGATTTTCAGCAGTTCCGGGTCCCGTGTGCAGCGCCACGAACGGATGGCGGAACGGACCACCTTGCCCCAGAATTCGCAGCGCCAGCCGTGATCGTCCTCATCCCGGAGGCGGAACGGACGTACGAGGTTCGCGTAATTGACTTTTTTCAGGCGATTTGAAATACTTTTTTCCAGAGCCGTTCCGAGCGGCCCCTTCAGTGTCACCATACCGGACGGCAGAAGCTGGAATGTATCCTTGTGAAGTGTCATGATGAAATCTCCCTGTTTCGCAAGGATACAATACCGTGGGAAAAAGGGGATTCAATGTATGCGAAAAACAAAGAATGGTAGTATTCTGACAAAATTACTGTTTCCGCCCGATTTTTCTGTATTGTGCGGGCGTCATGCCGACGAAGGCCTGAAAGGATTTGATGAAATAGGAGGAATCGTAGAATCCGAGACGGTCCGCAATCTCGGCAATGGTGCTGTCCGTGTTCTCCAGTTCGCAGCGGGCTTTTTCGATCCGGTGCCGTCCGATGTAGTCGGTAATGGAAATTCCGGTCAGGCGTTTGAATTGTTTCCCGAGGTAGGCCGGACTGTTTCCCGTGAGAGAAGCCAGTTTTTCGAGCGTGATTTTTTCCGTGGAATGTTTTTCTATGTAGTGGAAAATCCGGCTGATTTTCCGGGGATCGCCGGCTGAAACGATTCCCCCGGATTCGCGGATGTGGCGTTCCGCAAGGACAAGAAATTGAATGAGAAGCGCTTTGGCGTTGAAACGGAAATTCCGGTCCTGAAACTTCAATTCCTCCTCCAGATTGTTCAGCAAGGCGGACATCTTCTCCCGGACCGGCGGATGAAATGTGAATTTGTGCGTCGTCAGGGATCGGGTGAAAACCGGCAGCGTGTGAAAAATCGTCATTTCTTCCTGTGAGAACAACGTCTTATCGAACATGATGTTCATGAACTTCAGACCGGGATCGCATTCGAATTCATGAGTGTCACCCGGCGGAATGATGTAAAGGTCGCCCGCCAGCATCGGATAATGTTTTCCGTTGATGGAACACCATCCGGCGCCGCCGAGAATAAACTGCATTTCCACACCGTCGTGGGTATGCACGCACTGGTGCGGATAATCGAATTTGCTGTTCCAGACTGCAAGGGGAAGAGAGGAAGGGCAGAAATTTTCGAGAAAAAATTGTTTCAAACTCCGTCTCCCGCGTTGACATCCCGAATATAACCGGGAAACGTTGAAAATCAACCCGCATGGACTGACAGAAAACTGAAAAAATGTGAAAAAAGCCCATGCCACGGTTGATTTTTCCAAGGGAGGAATTATAGTCTTCAGAATTTCCAAACCGCAACAAAAACGCCGGGTGATGTTTTTATGAAAAAACCAGTTTCCGTTCAATTGTATTCTCTGCGCGAAGAGGCGAAAGCCGATTTCCGGAAGACCCTCGAACGGGTCGCCGCCATCGGATTCAACGGGGTCGAGACCGCCGGGTTCCACTCCCTGAAGCCTGCCGAACTCCAGAAGATCGTGTCCGATCTCGGGATGAAAGTCTGCTCCATGCACGGCGGCTTGCCGCAGGATCAGAAGGCTTTCGACGAATGGGTAGAGAATGCCAGAATATTCAAAAATGACACTCTCATCACCGGTTTCTGGACGGATCAGTACAATTCCGTGGAGGCGATCAAAAAGACCGCCGATCTCTGCAACGAGACGATCGAAAAGCTCAAACCGCATGGACTGCATTTCGCCCTCCACAACCATTGGATGGAGTTCCAGAAGGTCGACGGTGAACTTGCCTACAGCCGACTGGCGAAACTCTGTCCGGGACTCCTTTTCGAAATCGACACCTACTGGGCCGCCAACTTCGGAGCCAACGATCCGGCGAAGATGGTCGCTTTGTTCAAGGACCGCGCGCCGTTCCTCCACATCAAGGACGGCAAAGGCGGGCCGCATGAGGAGCCGCAGGTGGCTGTCGGAGACGGTATCATGGACTTCCATAAGGTCATCGCGGCGGCGGACCCGAAGGTTCTTCGCTGGCTGGTGGTCGAGCTCGACAGCTGTGCCACGGATATGTTCACTGCCGTCGAAAAGAGCTACCGTTACCTCAAGGAAAACGGCTTCGCCCTGTAATATTTTCTCGGATGTCAAAACGAAAACTCCCGTTTCCCGGCATTTCCTGCCGCGGGTCGGGAGTTTTTCTTAACGAAAATCCGGCCGGTTCAGCGTGTCGCGCCTGTACGGAAGGTATATTTGTAGTCCTTCAGACGGTATTTCTGCTCGCTCATGAAACTATTATAGCTGCCTAAATTGAGAAACAGCAGGTAGGTATGATCCGGTTCCAATTTTACTGGAATAGTTAATTGGGTCCTGGTTGAATCGTAATGAATTTTTCCTGTGATTTTCGGAAACAATTCCGGATTGACCTGAACCACGGCCCAGCATCCGTCCCGCATCGGACGGTCGAAAGTGACAAGAATTGCATTTAATTTTGGATTGACGTCGGTCGCCTCGTTTGCGGGGATTATTTTTATTATTTTCGGGGTGTTTTCCCGCAACTCTTTTTGTCTCTTCTCATAAGCCTCCACCATTGGCAGAGAGGAATTGATGAGCTTGATATACCGGTCTCCGCTTTGTGTGAAATGCCAGTCTTTTCCGCCCTTTTCCCTTTCGGAAACCAGACACTCATACAACGGTTCAACCAGGAAAAACCCATTTTCCAGTTCTTCCTGAAGCTGTTGCTTTCGCATCTTTTCTCCGTAAGTATCTTGAATATAAACGGCAGTAATCGCCCGTACAAAGGTTTCTGCCATCAGGGTCTCCGCTGTGCCGTAAGCCTGACGGCGCTGGATTTCAATGACAGGTTCCAATGCCCGTTTCGCCGCTTTTTCCATTTCCGGAAAGTGTGAGAAAACCCATGGATTGGAGTTCGGATGTGTGAACTCGTGCATGGTGAAAATGGCGACTCTCTGTATGATTGCCGGGGTTGCGTCGAACTTGAGTTTCACGTTTACTCCCGCCACTGTGCAATACTGAAAAACTCCATCGCAGTCAATAGAACAACCGTATCCGCCTGTCACAAGGAAACTGGGAATCAGATTCATTTCCACCTGCCGGGAGCTTCCGAAAAACTTCTGGAGCCACGGCATGACAACGATTTGTGAATAAGCCGTATCGAATTGACGGCACACTTCATTGTAGCGGAACCGGTTCGCGGCAAAAAAATCATTGTAGCGGCTTTTTTGAACAAAATCTTTCAGAGCGGATAAAAATTCCGGGATTTTTTCCCTCGGCCAGCGTTTGTCAAGCGGAGTTTCCGAATCAGGCGGCAGCCGTAATTCCAGTTTTTCCGTATCTTTGAGGCGGATGGCGAAGGTTGCTACCGCATCATAGGATACTCCGTATTTTTTATGCAATTCCCTCGCAAGCCGGATTGCCTCATGCTGTTTGAAAGGAGCAAAATTCTTTTCCAATGCGGGCAGATAATCCGGATCACCGCATTGGGAATATTCACGGTTTCCGGCAAACCGGAAAATAAGCGACATCAGTTCCACACGAGCATCGGGTGCGACGCGAATCCGTTCATTGTTCGCCGCCGATGCATACAAAGAAGAAACCGTCAGAAATCCGATCAGAAGAACCCGTGAAAGTTTTTTCATGCCATTCATATTAGTTTTTCGTCCCACTGTAAAATTTAGAAGACATAAATCGGCAAATAATAACATGTCCCAATGCAATTTTCAACTTCTGCATATTATTTTTGTATAATATATCAAGGCTCAAGCCGGAATGATGAATGAATTTTCAGGCAAATATTGAAAAAAGCCGTATTTTTTTCCTTTTTGAGGCAGAAAAATCCTTGATTTTTTTTGCTTATGCAAGTATTATGGGCAGAGGTAATGAAGTATCAGACTCCCCATAATTCTATAGAACAACAAAGGAGAAAAAAATGGGATTGGGATCCAAACTCGCGATTGTGCTGCTGACCGTTGGCTGTGCCACTGTTTTTGCGGCGGAAGTATTGAAGCCGACTGAACTGAAAGACTTCCAGAAAAATGAAAAACTGACCTCTGAAAACGGGGTATTCACCTGCAATGGAACAAATGCCACCCTGATGTCGGCCAAATCATTTCCGGTCGATCCGGCCAAAAAATACAAACTTTCCGGAAAGTTCCGCGCGAAACCCGGAAGCGAAGCGACTTCCTTCTACTTCGGCTATGCTCCGCTGGATGCTAAAAACGGCCCGATCATTCCGCGGATGATCTGCTTTGCCCCGGATACTTTGACTGAGCTGGTCGAACCGGCGAAAGTCGGGGATATCGTCCTGAAGGTCAAGGATGCCTCCAAATGGAACAAACAGACGAAGTATTCCGTCGTCGCATTCAATGCAAAGGCCGATTTCTCCGATATGCCGAACCGGGAATATGTCGATGCCGTTCAGGGGAAGAGTGAAAACCAGAACGGCGTCTGGCAGATTGCTTTGAAAGCCCCGCTCAAAAAGGCGTATGACAAGGGGACCCTGATCCGTCAGCACATGGACAGCGGAACTTATATCTATAATGGAGGGGCGGGACGCAAGAACTCCGCCGACTGGCAAACTTTCTCCGGAATCATGTCCGGACATGCGAAAAGCGGGAATCCGACAGTCCAGTGGTGGCCCGGAACCAAAACCGCGCGCGTCGTGATTCTCATGAACTACGGTGCAAAAGGCGTCCCTGCGACTGAGTTCAAGGACATCGTGGTGGAAACGATCGACTGAGATTTTGTCCGCAATCAGAATCCGGGAAAACCCGCCTTCCTCCTTTCGGGGATGGCATGGAGTCCCGGATTTTTTTTGCCATTTTTCAATAATGCCCCCTTGTTTTTTATTTTATGATGTGTTATTATATCATCACAAAAAGGAATTATAATTTCATATTATGAAATCCCTGCACAAAACTTTTGATATTCTGGAGTATGTGACATTGCAGAATGGACGCAAGGTGACGCCCAGCGACGCGGCGGAAGCGGTCGGGGTGAATCTTGCCACGTGCACCCGGATCATGGGAGAGCTCGTGGACCGCGGCTATCTGGTCAAGGTCTCACGCAAGGAAGGGTATCTGCCGGGGCCGATGACGGTTTCCCTCGGCACCCGGAGCCATCCGTATGAACGCCTGGCGAAGGCGGCTTCAGAACCGATCCGCCAGCTTTCCGAGGAACTGCGCTGTCAGGTGAATCTGGCGGTCATGCACGAGGGTCGCCGCATTATGCTTTGCTACAATCTCAGCAGCGCAACGGCCCGCCCCTGGGACCGTTTCACTTTTGAAGACCACTGGGTCACCGCAACCGGACGCCTGCTGATTGCTTCGCTCGAAGACCGGGAGGCCCGGAAAATCATCACCTCCATAGGAGTGAAGCCGTATCCGAAAGAACTGCTGGATAAAATCCGCGCGGACGGCTTCACTGTTTTTGCCGAAGGTCCTCTCTCGATCATCGGACATCTGATCCAGCTGCCCGGATATCCGGCCGCGGCGTTCGGCTTCGGGGTCCCGGCGCAAAATGAAAAACTAGCCTTCGGACGCTCCTCCGCCACGGCGGAAGCGATCCGGAGGAAATTATCCATTCAAAACAAGGCTTATTGAATTCAGGGAAAGAAAGGACTGTAAATGAATCTGATCTGGAATCCGAAAACGACTCCCTCCGAACTCCATTCCGTATTGCGGACGCTGGGCGCGGAATATCTGCTCAAGGAAGGAAGCGGAGGAGTGAACCTGACGTTTGAAAGAAACAGCGATCCCGAAGTTTTGCGGGTGACCCGGCGCGACGAAAGTTTCCATGTGTCCTACGGGCGCGACTCGATCGCGGCCCGGGGCGCGGCGTATGCGCTCTCCGGACAGGAATGCGACGAGAAAATCGTTTTCAAGACCTACGGGATTCTCTTCGATTGCACCCGCGGCTCCGTGATGAAGGTTGATTCCTTCAAACGCTGGCTGCGCCGTCTGTCCCTGATGGGATACAACATGGCGATGCTCTACACGAAGGACGCCTATCAGGTTCCGGGCGAACCCTACTTCGGCTACATGCGCGGCGCCTACTCCATGAAAGAAATGAAGGAGGTGGACGCCTATGCGAAGTCGCTGAAGATCGAAATGATCGCCTCGATCCAGGCGCTCGGACATTTGGAACCGATCCTGCGCTGGCCCGCCTATGGCACGGTGAAGGACACCGACAACGTCATTCTCGTGGATGAGCCGAAATCCTATGAACTTCTCGAAAAGATGATCACTTTCTGGAGCGAGGCGCTGGAATCGCGCCGGATACATCTGGGCATGGACGAGACGCATGACCTCGGACGAGGCCGTTTCATGGATCTTCACGGTTACGAGTCTCCCTTCAGCATTTACAACCGTCATCTGAACCGGGTCTGCGGAATCTGCGACAAGCTCAAACTGGAGCCCATCATCTGGTCCGACATGTATTTCCGTTATGCCAACAAGAAACAAGACTACTACGACACCAGTTCCGAGGTTCCGGAAGAGGTCAAAAAGGCGATCCCGAAAGAGGTTCAGCTTTCCTATTGGGACTATTACCACCGCGACGCCGCTTTCTATGAAAAAATGCTTCTCCGCACGAAAGACCTCAACGGAAGCGCCCCCTTCATGGCTTCCGGCATTTGGACATGGGCGCGGCTCTGGTGTGACTACGAAATGACGATGGCCACCGTACGCCCCTGCGTCGACGCCTGCCGCAAGGTCGGCGCGAAAGAGATTATCTATACGCTCTGGGGCGATGACGGCGGATACTGTGAGTTCGATTCCGCATTTGCCGGACTTGCATGGGCCGCCGACTATGCGTACAATAAAACGGAAAACGAGGACCGCACCGCCCGTCTGTTCGAGGCAGTATGCGGCACTTCTTACCGGCTCCAGATGATCTGCGGAAACCTGTGTTATACTTTCCATGACCGGAAAGGCGATCTTTCAAAACTCCTTTCCGCCTCGCTCCTCTGGGACGATCCCCTCATGGGAATGGTCTGGAATGAATTTCCCGCGATGAAGGACGGAATCGCGGATACGGTTGTCAACGAATTCCGGAAGATCATGGAGATGGTCGAACCTCACCGGGAAGACAAGGCGGCCGGACACCTCAACCACGCGTGGAACATTGCCAATGTGCTGGTCTTGAAATTGGAGCTTCGAAAACGTCTTCTGCATGCTTACGAAAAACATGATTTCAATACGCTGAATGTGATTGCGGAACGATACATCCCGGATGTCATAGATGCCATCGAAGGGCTGAACGACTCCTTCCGCGAGCAGTGGCTGCGCAACTTCAAATCCTACGGACTGGAACTGATGCAGATCCGTCTGGCGGGATTGGCGGAACGTTACCGCGAATTGGCGCGTGTCATCGGGGAACTTCTTGACGGCACGATAGATTCCATTCCTGAACTTGAGGTTGTCCATCAGCCGACGGGCTTTATCGATTCCCGTTACCGCTATGTCGCCACCGGCGGGTTCTTCATCTGATTCATTCCGAAACAAAGGATTTGAAAATGAGCGAAAAAGCATTGAAAAAAGCCATGGATTTCATGGAGAACGAAAAGCAGTTCCACCTCGGGTTCCTTCCGACGGAACAGTCCAATCCGTTGACGAAAAACCTGGACCGGGAATATGCCGTCTCGACGGTTGACGGCGTGAAGTGTCTTCAGCGGGTCGACCGGAATGTATTGGAGATGGCAAAGCGTGTTTTTCATGGCAATGAGTTCAAAAAGCTGGTATCGGACGGACTTGAAACGCTCCGGAACGGCGGAAAGGTCGTTTTCTCCGGATGCGGTGCGACCGGACGCCTCAGCATTCTGCTGGAATGCATGTGGCGCGACTGCTGTTTCAAGACTCCCGCTGCGTCCCGTCATGCGGATCAGGTGTTCAGCATCATGACCGGCGGTGACTACGCGCTGGTCCGCTCGGTTGAATTTTTCGAGGATTACCAGCAGTTCGGACGCCGTCAGGTTCAGGAAATGGGCATGGGCGCAAACGATATGCTTGTGGCGATCACGGAAGGCGGGGAAACTTCCTCCGTGCTTGGGACAGTGTTCGAGTCTCTTGACCGCGGTGCGAAAGTTTTCCTGATGTTCAATAATCCCGCCGATCTGCTCAGCGAACATCTGGAGCGTTCGCGCAAGGCGATCCGCGATCCGCGCGTCTGCGTGCTGGACCTCCATTGCGGGCCGATGGCGCTGGCCGGATCCACCCGGATGCAGGCGACCACCTCCGAACAGCTGGTCGCGGGCGGTGCGCTGGAATCCATGATGAACGCCCTGCTCGGGAATGGGGCGCCCGACTATGCCGGCGAATTCGAAAAACTGCTGGACCAGCTGGAGTCGCCCGCGGCGCGTCAGGCTATTGCGGATTATACCGCTTTCGAGGCAGGAATCTACCGGGGCAAAGGACTCGTGACCTATTTTGCCGACGATTATCTGCTGGACATCTTCACCGACACCACCGAACGCTCCCCCACCTTCATGCTTCCTCCGTTCCGGAAAAACGACGACAAGATGTCGCCGCGCCCGTGGGCGTTCGTCAAAAATCCGCTGTTCTCCACGCCCGAAGTATGGGAGCGGGGCATGCACCGTCCCCTGCGCTGTCTTGGCTGGACTCCGGAGGATTACGTGTCCATGAGCGCCCCCGCGGCCCTTCAGCAGAACCCGCCGAAGATCCGTGACACCGAGCTTCTGAAGTTTGAAGTGGGGAAGGAAACGCCGTCCGACCGCATCGCCACAGGGAATGACGCGGCTGTTCTGGTCACGGTCGGCGGTCTTCAGAGCGACGTCCGGCTTTTCGATGCTTTCGCCGGGATGGACGCTCCGTTCGCGTTCCGGAAACATCTTTCCGTGGGCGGCGGGCGCAAAGCGGATTTCCATGTTCCGTGCGAACTGCCGGAAACTCCGCTTCATCTGATGGGGCACATGGCGGTCAAGCTGGTGCTCAATACGGTTTCCACCGGCGTCATGGCTGTTCTCGGCCGCGTCACCGGGAACTGGATGAGCTGGGTGGATGTCACCAACAAGAAGCTCATGGACCGCGGAATCCGCCTGATTTCGGAAATCGGCGGGCTGGACTACCGGGAGAGCTGCATCCGGCTGTTCGAGGCCGTCGAGGAACTCGAATCAAGCCATATCGCTTCCAGGGAAAAGGTGTCTGCCGTCCAGTTTGTCCTCAAAAAACTGGGCCGTTGAGACGTCCGGATAAAAAAAGACATTCCCGTCTCCGGTTGTTTTCAGGGGGGTAACGGAAATGTCTTTTCCGGTTGTTTTCAGGGGGTATGACGATTAATTTTCTTGTAATTCGGAATTGAGAAGGTATTGTATGGGACCCGAACAACCGAGGGAGGGGCCCATGAATATAATTGTCTTCCGACTCCGAGCCGTTTTTTGTCTTTTTGTTCTTTTTTTGATTGTATTATACCAGTCCGCGTGCAGTTCGTCAACGGGATCCGGATCGTACTATGATCCGAACAACTATTCGAGTGCGATTTATGGAGACATTGCCAAAAGGACATTCGGGTATGAGGGACCTCACCGCAATCCGCTGATCGTGATCCACGGATTTCTCGGGGCTCGCCTCAAGGACATGGAGAAGAATGAAAACATCTGGGGCAATTTTTCCTACTCGGAGATGGGCAAAGGTGAAAATTTCGCGCGCCTTGCGCATCCGATGGGGATGGGCAAGCCGCTGCGGCTTCTGAAAAACGATGTCAAAGCGGTCAGCCTTCTGGAAAGATCCGCGGTCGAGTTCATGGGACTGGAGTTCGAACTGGACAACTACGACCGTTTGATTCAGATGCTCCAGCAGGCCGGTTATGTCCCGAACAACGCGTCTCTTCCGCATGATAAGAATTTCTATTCCCTCTTCATTTTCTACTATGACTGGCGCCGGGACATTTCGGAGAACGCGGTAGAACTGGAGAACTTCATCCAGCAGAAGAAGGCCTATCTTCAGGATCGGTATGAGAAGCTGTACGGACTCCGGAATTATCCGGTGAAGTTCGATGTCATCGCGCACAGCATGGGCGGATTGCTTGCCCGCTATTACCTTCTCTACGGAGGAACCCCTCTGCCGGAGGACGAAACCCGTTCCGTTCCCGCCTCCTGGAAGGGGGCTGAGAATATCGACAAGCTCGTGATGATCGGAACTCCGAACGCCGGATACGTGGACACTTTGCTGGAACTCAACCGCGGCCTTCAGCTGGTGGCGGCGTCCCCCATTTATCCGAAAGCTCTGATCGGAACCTTTGTCTCCTATTATCAGATGTTTCCGGACACCTTCGGCGACCGTATCGTTTACGAGAATACGGGCGAACCCGTGGATTACTTTTCGGAAAAGACCTGGATCAAATACAACTGGGGCATCCTTGATCCCGCTCAGGATGTGTGGCTCAAGGTGCTGCTGCCGGATGTCGCCAGCGCGCAGGAACGGCGCGCCATTGCGATCGACCACCTTCGGAAATGCCTGATCCGGGCCCGTCAGTTCAAGCGGGCCATGCTGCCGAAGAGGGTTCCGCCCAAGCCGGATCATCTGGATTTCTTCCTCATTGCGGGCGATGCCGTTCTCACCAACCAGACTCTTGCGGTCAATCCCGAAACCGGCGTGATGAAAGTGAAGAAGCAGGATACCGGCGATGGAAAAGTCACTTCCGCGAGCGCCGACTTCGATTTGCGCACGGAGCGTGTCTGGAAATGGTACATCGATTCCCCCATCCCGTGGACCTGTGTCTTCTTCTTTCAGGGCGGGCACATGGGAATCATGAACAGCAATGTGTTTGCCTCGAATCTGAGTTTCCTTCTGACTACCCTTCCGCCCGGAGAATCCCGAAAGGAAAGTGTGAATAGAAAATGACCGGAGCCGCCCTGTCCCCGATACCGGGAAAAACCAATACAATCACCGTATCGATGGAACAGAGCGGTTCCCTGGAGCTCGCCTACAGAGAGATCGGAGAAGGCACTCCGGTCCTTTTCCTTCATGAATTTGCCAGTGCGTCCCATACCTGGGAAAAAATGCTTCCCTTCCTGAATCCCGGACACCGCCTGATTCTTCTGGACCTGGCCGGGTTCGGGCATTCATCGGCTCTCGTTGACAATCCGCTGACACTCCCGCAGCACGCGGAGATCGTCGGACGTTTCATCGGAGAGCTCGGACTTCGGGACCTGGTTCTCGTCGGACACGGGATGGGGGGGGAGATTGCCCTCTGTCTCATGAATTCGCCGGACGCCCGGGCGAACATCCGGAAGCTGGTTCTGATCTCCTGCGGTATTCCGACCGCTTCGATTCCCGATTACATCCGCAATATCGGCCAGTCCTCCATGACCAAGCCGATCGTACGTCTGATCCATTCCGGATTCGTGGCGCGCGCCTTGCTGGAATATTTCTACGCCCCCCATCATCCGCTGGATCCCAACCTCGTTTCGGAATATGCCGCGCTTCTGAAGGAGTCCGGACGTCCGGAGTCCATCATTGCGGCGGCCCGGGTTTATTCCCATCCGGCGAGTCTGCCGGCCCTGTCTTCGACGCCGGTCGCCATTCTTGCCGGAGACGAGGATCCGATCCTTCCTGTTTCGCTGGCGGAACGGCTCCATGAATATTACCCGGTCTCCTCGCTGAGTTTCCTTTCGGGCTGCGGGCATCTCCCGCAGGAGGAGTGTCCACGGGAAACCGCCGCCATTTTGAACTCCGTGTTTTCCGATGGAGCCGGGAGGCCGCCGGAAAAGGTGGTTCCCTCGGTGGAGGACCGGAAACGGGTTCCCAGGATGCGGCGTCTTTTCGATTACTGGAACGCGGGAACCGTTCTGCTGATTCTGATCCTGAAGATTCTTCAGTTCTTCCGGAAACTCGGGATCAAAGTGGAAAGACAGTCCTGGCGGAAAGTCACCGGAGTTTTTCTCCAGCGAGAGTATTCCAAATTCGTCATAGGAGCCTTCCGGCTCCGGACTCTGGAAACGGAGAATCTGGAAAAGGCCCGGGAATCCCTGCGGGAGCGTCTTCAGGAGTTTCTGATTTCCCGTCCGGAGCTGCATTTGACGGAGGAGATCCGGACCTTTGCCTCGTATTACAAATCCCAGCCGCTGTGCGACGTCATGACCGCGGAAGTGGACCAGGACGGCAATCTGCTGTCCATTACGCCTTTCTTCGATCCCCGGCTTCCCGTTCCGGAAAAATATGTGATCCAGACCCTGAGGGCCGTTATCGAAGCCTACAACGATACCCGTGAAAGCGCCGATCCGAACCGTTCCCGTCGCCTGAAGACCGTCCTTCGGAAGACTCTTCTGAAAAGGGCTCGGTTCCGTCCGCTCCGCCGGAGGGTTCTGCTGGGGCTTGCCGAACGGATTCTTTCCGGGACATATCTCTTTTTCGACGGGGTTCTGCCTCCGGAGCCTCTGGAGGCAACGAAACGCCGGTTTCTCACGCCCGACCTGAAGCGATATCGTCATCCGGGGTGGGGTCTTTGCGGAATCATCTGCCGTTTTTCGGCGGACCTGACGGAGGCCGACCTCTGGTGGCAGTTCAACCATGTGATGGTGGATGGCTCTCCCATGCAGGAAGTCCTGACGAAACTCAAACAGGAATGGGGAACGGTCGGTCACATTGTCTTCCCTCCACTGAACGGTCTGATTTCCCCGCCCGAAGTCATGGACTGCGGCGACGGTGTTTTCCGGGCGCGGTTCTATGCCGATTTCACCCCGCTGATGCGTCTCCGGAATTCCCTCAACCGCATGTGCCTGAACGAAATGAACGGAAAATCCTCCTTCGCGGCGCTGATCATGTGGGGACTTTCCAGACATCCCTATTTCTCCAAGAGGAAAATGCTGCTTCCCGTCGATTTCTATAATGCCGACGGAGCAAGACAGCTCGGACTGCTGATCATGCGTCCGGCGCTCTATGACTGGAACCGGAAACCGCTGGATGCCTACTGCCGCTTTCAGACCGAAATGAACCGGAAGCTGGAGGAGACTCGCAACGGTTACGCGGAAAGCAGTGAGTTCCTTTCCCTTTGCAGCATGCTCCATCCGGTATTCTATCTTCTGACCCGGAAAGTGGCGCCCAAGGCGCTGGAGGAGATCGTCGGGACCATGGGGATTTCCATTATCGCGGATGCCGAAGTATTTGTCAGTCCGCTTACGGACTTCCAGATCGACGGCTTCATGTCCCTCGGTTCCGCGCTGATCCAGACCATGGACGGACGCCGTGCCGGATCCGTGTGCGTGTGCGGAACCCGCGACCAGATTTCCTTGTATTATGACGCGGTCCGGAATCTGATTCAGGACCTGCCGCACCTTCTGGAACGCTGACAAAAAGGATTTCCGTCAGGAACGGCGTCCCGGAGAGACGTGCTTCTTTCCGAACACGGCCATGACTTCCTGAAGATCCCTCCAGACGTCCGCCTTCGCTTCCGGATTCCGCAGCAGATACGCGGGATGGTAGGTCGGCATCACCCGGATTCCCCGGAATTCCATCCATTTCCCGCGCTGGCTCCGGATTCCTCCGTAGACGTTCGGGAACAGAAAACGGAACGGCACCGCCCCCAGCACCACGATCACTTCCGGAGAAAGCAGTTCGATCTGCCGTTCCGCATAGGCGCGGCAGGCCGCCGTCTCGTCCGGTTCGGGGTTCCGGTTGCCCGGCGGACGGCATTTGACCGTGTTGGCGATATAGACTTCGGAACGCTGGAACTGCATCGCGTTGATCATGCGGGTCAGGAGTTCACCGGCCCGTCCCACGAACGGGCGCCCCTGCATGTCTTCATCCGCGCCCGGTCCTTCTCCGAAGAACAGCAGGCGCGCTCGGGTGTCGCCTTCTCCGAACACCGTATTGGTGCGTGTCTCGCACAACCGGCATCTGCGGCATTCCGCCACCGTCTGCGCCAGCTCTTCCCAGCCCATCGAAGACACCGGATCCGAAGAGGGAGCCGTTTTTGCCGCGGGCGGCGGTGCTTTTCTTTTTTCCGGTTCCGCCGGTGCGGCACGGGATATTTCCGGAGCCGGAGGAACGGGTCTTGCGGAGGCGGACGTTTTGGCCGCTTCCTTCTGGGGACGGCGCGGACAATCCGTATAGAAATCCCGGAGGACGGATTCGGGAACAGGCGTTCTCGAGTCGCACAAGACTTCGGCCTTCAGACAGTCCGTGATTTCATCAAACAAATTCTTTTCCGCCATGGTTCCTCCACTCAGACAATTCCACAATGTATTCTTCCGGACGCTCTTTTTCAATCGTGAAACCGGAAAAAATGCAAGCCCGCCGGAAAGTTCCCGGAAAACTATTCCCGCAGCAGGGCTTCCAGAAAGGGCAGGTCTTCTTCAGCGGCCGATCCGGAATCGAACAGGGCTTTCAGCAGTTTGCGGAATTCTTCCGCCGGGATGTCTCCCAGTTCGCGGTATTTCCCGGAACGCCGGATTTCGATGATCTCGTCCACGGAAATCCGTTCCGGATGGATCACATCGTAGGACGTTCCGCCTTCTTCAGAACGCAGAAGCAGCGAACATAAGTTCATCGGATTGTGATGGATCAGCAGAAGACGCTTTCCCGTTACGCTTTCTTCATACACTGTCCCCTGCCGTATCTCCAGTCCCTGCATGGAAAATTCTCCCATTTTCTTTCCGCCGCAAAACGATCCCCTATTATACACCCGGAAGCCGGTTTTGGCAAGGCGTTTTCCGGAGAATCGGGAGACGTTTCCAAACCCGTATTTTTTCAAGCGCTCTGATTGTTTTCAGGCGCGCCCGAAGCGCACGACCATGTAGATTTCAGCCGGATGTTTGGACGGATTGGAAATGGAGTGTTCCACGTCGCTTTCGTAGGAAATGAAATCTCCTTTATGGAGGAGAGCCGTATTCTTTCCGGCGGTCACGCTCAGTTCTCCGGAGAGGACGGTCAGGTATTCCTCGGTCCCTGCCTGATGCGGCTGGGAGGTGTGGACGGCGCCCGGCTCCAGCGTCACCAGATAGAATTCCAGATCCTCGGCCATGCGGATGGGCGAAAGCACCCGGAACACCGTGCCGGAGCTTTCCATGGTGAAAGAGGTGATCCGCTCCGACGGATTGAGCTCGAATTTCTTGGTCCGGACACCTTCTCCCTTGAGCATCATATCGAAGTCGACCCCGAGGGCGTGGGCGATTTTCCACATCGTGACGATGGTCGGATTCACCTTGCCGGACTCGATCTGCGACAGCATCGCCTTGGAAACTCCGCTCGCGGCGGACAGCGCATCCAGAGAAAGCTGCTGTTTCCGGCGTTCCTTCTGAACGTTCACCCCCACGGCGGGTAATTCGGGAATGTTTGCCTTGTTCATTATATCAACCTTTTTGTAAAATATATTTAACAGTGGTCTTGACTTTTTATTTCTGTTGTGTATAATATAATGAATAAAGTTCAAAATATCAAACAATTTTCCGAAAAAACGATGAAAGGAGTTCGCATGAAAGCATTAATTAAAGCCAAACCGGAGCCCGGACTGACGCTGGGAGAAGTCCCTGTTCCTGACTACGGGATCAACGATGTTCTCATCAAAATTGAGAAGACTGCCATCTGCGGCACGGACGTGCATATCTACAACTGGGACGAGTGGTCCCAGAGGACCATTCACACGCCGATGGTGATCGGGCATGAATTCGTCGGGCGTGTGGCCGCGTTCGGAAGCAATGTCCACGACGTGAAGGTCGGGGAACTGGTGAGCGGCGAGGGCCATATCGTTTGCGGACGCTGCCGGAACTGTCTGGCGGGCCGCCGCCACTTGTGCAACGCGACCAGCGGCGTGGGTGTGAATCGTCAGGGAGCCTTCGCGGAATATCTTTCGATTCCGGTCACCAACGTCTGGCACTGCAACCCGGAGATTCCGACCGATTATCTGGCCTGTTTCGATCCGCTCGGCAACGCGACCCATACGGCGCTTTCCTTCGACCTCCTCGGGGAGGATGTGCTGGTGACGGGCGCGGGTCCCATCGGGATCATGGCGGCGGCGATCGCCCGGCACGCGGGCGCGCGTTATGTGGTCATTACGGACATCAACGAGGACCGTCTGGCGCTGGCCCGGAAGATGAACGTCACCCGCGCCGTGAATCCGACGAAGGAAAAACTGTCGGACGTCATGGCCGAGCTCAAGATGAAGGAAGGCTTCGACGTCGGACTGGAGATGTCCGGCAGCCCCATCGCCTTCAACGACATGATCGGCGCGATGTGCCACGGAGGCAAGATCGCCCTGCTCGGGATCCTTCCGAACGGCACGAAGATCGATTGGGACAAGGTGATCTTCAACGGTCTTGTCCTCAAGGGAATCTACGGGCGCGAGATGTTCGAGACCTGGTACAAGATGTCCACCATGCTTGAATCCGGACTGGACATTTCCGGCATCATTACACATCACTTCCACTATACGGAATTCGAAAAAGGATTCGAGGCCATGCGGTCGGGCAAGTCCGGCAAAGTCATTCTCAGCTGGGAGGAATAATCATGAACAAGGCATTTCAGCAGCATGTGGAGTCGGTTCTGGATGAAATTTCCAAGGCCGGACTCTACAAGGAAGAGCGGAAGATCATTACCCCGCAGGGAACCCGCATACAGACGGCGGACGGAAAAAAGGTCCTGAATTTCTGCGCCAACAACTACCTCGGGTTCGCCAACCATCCTGAAATCGTGGAGGCCGCGCGCGAGGGAATGCTGCGTCACGGCTACGGGCTGTCCTCGGTCCGTTTCATCTGCGGGACGCAGGACATCCACAAGGAACTGGAAGGCCGCCTCTCCTCGTTTCTCGGCATGGAGGACACCATCCTTTACGGTTCCTGTTTCGATGCGAACGGCGGACTGTTCGAGCCTCTTTTCGGGGAAGAGGACGCGATCATCAGCGATTCCCTCAACCATGCGAGCATCATCGACGGAATCCGTCTTTGCAAGGCGCAGCGGTTCCGCTACAAAAATAACGACATGAAGGATTTGGAACTCCAGCTCCAGGCCGCGAAAGACGCCCGCTTCAAGGTGATTGCCACGGACGGCGTCTTCTCCATGGATGGCGTGATCGCCAACCTCCGCGCCGTCTGCGACCTTGCGGACCGTTATGACGCGCTGGTGATGGTGGACGACTCCCACGCGGTCGGATTCGTCGGTGGACACGGTCGCGGAACGCCGGAACTCCGCGGCGTCGAAGGCCGGATCGACCTCCTGACCGGAACGCTCGGCAAAGCGCTCGGCGGCGCCAGCGGCGGCTACACGGCGGGGAAAAAGGAAATTGTCGCCCTGCTGCGCCAGCGTTCGCGTCCGTATCTTTTCAGCAACAGCGTGCCGCCCGCGGTGGTGTATGCGTCGCTCAAGGCGCTGGAGCTCCTTTCCGGGGCGGATACGCTCCGTCGGCGGCTTGTCGAAAACACGGACTTCTTCCGCAAGGCGATGACGGAAGCGGGATTCCAGCTCCGCGGGGAAGGGCACCCGATCGTGCCCGTGATGTTCGGAGATGCCCTGACCGCCTCGAAAATCGCGGCGCGTCTGCTCGAAAAAGGCATCTATGTGACCGCCTTCTCCTATCCGGTCGTACCGAAGGGCGAGGCCCGCATCCGGGTGCAGCTTTCCGCGACTCACACCCGCGAAGAACTGGAGTTTGCCGTCCGGAATTTCCGTGAAGCAAGGGAGGAAATCGGTTCATTTGACAAAAACTGAAGGCGGAGTATATTACAAAAAGGCTTTCGGTTCGGAGAGAAGAGAGTTTTACGCAACCCCATGAAAAGGAGACGATCCATGAAAAGGAAAGCGCTTCTGGTTTTCGCAATGGTTTTCGGCATGACTTTGGGCGCAATGGCTGTGGAACAGGGGGGAATCCATTTCGGGTTCTGGTATGGTGCGCCCAGGAGCGTCAGAACCAGCGACCTGAAGGGGGTTGGTGTCGGGCTCCCCATCTATGCCGGGAAGAAAGTTGACGGCGCGGCGGTTTCCATCATCGCGAACGCCAATGAAACCGCAAAAGGCTTTCAAGGGGCATGGCTTGCCTACAATACCGCCGATTACCTGGTCGGCTGTCAGCTGGCGATTGTGAACTTCGTCAAGGACGCCACGCTCGGTACCGCGTTCCAGATCGGAATCTACAACCAGTGCGAGAAGCGCGGCATCCAGATCGGTCTGGTCAACAATGGCCGCGACAACGCCATTTTCCAGTTCGGACTGATCAATATCAACCGGCACGGCGCGATTCCGTTCATGGTCTTCTTCAACTTCGGAAAGAAGGCCCAATAAATAGCTGGCCTTCGAACACAGGGACCGCCTTGCTCTCCGCACGGCGGTTTCCTTTTTTTAAAGAACTTCTTCCCGAACCGGATCCGTGTGACCCGGCCGCAGTATGCCTCCAGTCTTTCCTTTTTCTTGATTCCGTTGAAGCGGGGAAGGTTGATTTAGCGGAAAACGCCGATGAAAAAGCAGAATATGCTTTTGAAATCATCTCCTCTTCAGAATATATTCGTGAAAAATGAAAAGGGGAGAATTTTATGGAAAGCGAAATTCATGTATGGACGGCCTTGATCGGGTTCAATCGTGATGCGGCGGACAAGGGCGCGGGAGAATTTCTTTCGCGGATGGGAAAAGTCCGTCCGACGGCGATTTCGCTGTTTCTCTTTCATCCGGACATTGTTCTGCAGCATGACGGCCTGATGCAAGAACGAACTCTTCCGCCGGACAACTGTTCCTATTATGCGAGCGGGAGAAACGATGAGCGTGAACGTCAGCCATGGACGAATTTCGAGTTGCGGAAGCTGGTCGAGGAATTGCACCGGAACGGGGTTCAGGCGTATCTCGCCATCATGGGAATAGAACTCAACAACCGGTTTCACAAAGAATGGATTTCCGATCATCCCGAACTGAGATACACCTATGTGGACGGCTGGCGGTACGGTTATAATTTCGTCAAGAAATTTTCCGATGGAAGAAGATTCGATGAATTCTTTACGGAAAAACTCTGCCGGACGCTCGAGGATTACGGTTTCGACGGCGTCCAGACGGCGGATAGCTTTTGTCCCGCGGGACAGGTCCTGCATGCGGATTTCAGTTCGGAGGTGTTCAACCTTTTTCTTGCCCAGGCGAAGCTGGAGTGTCCGCCGGAGATTGCCGCACGCACGGAAAACGAAGACAAAGAAGTGTTCGGACTCCGCCGGGACTGGATCCGGAAAAATCATCTTCCGGAGTGGATCAAATTCAATGCGCGGAACTGGGCGGAATTCTGGAAAAAAGTTTGTTCCGGCGTCCATGCGCAGGGAAGGAAAGTCATCAATCTGGGGATGTACTGCACCGATCCGTTTGAAACGCTGTACTGCCTCGGGATCGACCAGAAAGCTCTTGTGGAGGCTGGCGTGGACTATCTGATGCCCAACATTGTTCCGACAGGGCTGATGATGGTAAGCCCGAAGCACAGCCGACTGTTTCATCGTTACATGGCGCTGGCGATGCTGTCGGAGGCGTATTCTCCGGAAGGGAAGTTCGTGAGCCTTCTCGGGGTGCGCGACGCAACCGAAGAATGGGATGTCCTTCATCATGCGCCCTGCCTGCTGGAACGCGATATCTACACGCTTCTCGGGTTCATGCGGGACACGGGACATGGCGTGAAGCGTTCTCTGGACGGGCTGATGATGTGTCTCGGCGACGGTATCCGGAGCGAGGAATGGCGCTGGCTCGGCGAGCGTCTGGAAGCGGCGGAAACCACGGTTTCAGGTGTGGAAAAAATCCTGTCGCCGAAGGTCGTCTGGTCGGATGCCGCGTTCCGCAATACATTGGAAGCATATCATGAAACTTGCCGCTGGACTTTGCATAAGTGGGTTTACGAGATGGCGGAACGCGGTTCCATGAGTCTGGCCTGTGTGCGGATCGAAGACGTGCCGCAAGTCGAAGGCTCGCTTTTCATTCCGAACTTCGATCTTCTTCCGGCGGAGGAACAGAAAGTGCTTGCCGGATACAGGCGCGGTCCGGTGGTTGCGACAGCCCCCGCAAAGGAATTCGACCCTGCTGTCTTCGGGCTCACGCCTGATTTCCGGCTCGAGGATCCGTTTTCCGGTTATCCGATGTCTGTTTTTGTCTGGAATGCGCCGGAAATGGATGATTCGAAACTCGCGGAATCGGTTGCTCTGGATGACGGGACGCCGGACCCGGGATTTGAAGAGCTCCAGTCGAAAATGCCGTTCAGGGACGTGCTGGCGGACACCCTGGCTTTCCGGAAAGTGTCGGATGGATTTGCCGGAGCTTGCGCGGCATTGCTGAAGAGGCTCGGTTCGCAGGAAATCCAATGCACGCTGCCCTGTTCGGTCTTCCGAAAAAAGGATGGTTCCCTGCGGGTGTTCATTTTGAATCCGGACCTTAACAGTTACGGGGCCGCGAATGTGACGGCGCGGTGTCCGGTCAAAAAAGTTTCGATCGTCACGAAATATCCGGTCCTGCCTGTGAAATACTTGAACGATCCCGATGGCGGCGCCGGATTCATGGCGCAGCAATCGGACGGCACCCAGCGCTCCTTCCGGGTCAAGGTGTCGCCCGGCGGCGTGACCATTGTGGATGTGGCGCTTTGAGTTTTCTCCTTGAAAATCAGGAGTTCCGGGACGTGTGACGGAGACGGAAACGTCCGGGGGAAAGCCCGTTCACTTCCCGGAAGCGCCGGATGAAATGGATTTCGTTTTCGAATCCGCACTCGGCATAAAGATTCTTGATCGGGATGTCCGTCTCCAGAAGCATTCGTTTCGCCAGATCGAAACGGCACCCGGAAAGATAATCGACGAAGGAACGGTTCAAGTATCTGCGGAAGAGCTGGGAGACATACGCCGGGGTCAGCCCGAAATGTTTTGCCGTGTCTTCCCGGGTGATCGGCGAGGCGAAGTTGTATTCCACGAAATGACGCAGACGCTCGAAGGTCTGCCGGGCTTTGTTCTCCGTCAGTTCTCCCTTTTCCGCTTCCAGAATGGAGAGGATCACGATCAGTTTCGCGCATTCCGCGGCGGTCTCCGGATTTTCAGAGGCCTCCGGGCTTTTCAGAATCTCGAACGCGTGCAGAAGACTTTCCGAGACTGATTTCGTATGGAACCAGACGTTTTCCGGCCAGGGATCGTGTCCGCTCTGCGGTTTGCGGATGGGATACCAGACCAGCCTCAGATAACCGTCGTGCGGGACGATGCAGAAAAATTCGTGCGCCGTATCCAGCGCGGTATATTCCCAGATGGCTTTGCGGATCAGGTAGAAATCGCCTTTTTCCAGCCGGACGCGCGTCAGTTTTCCGTGAAGGTTCATCGGTTCGTTCTTGATCCCGCTCAGAAGGATGAGAAGACGGTCGTACGGCTGCGGATTCTTGTTGTACCCGGGTGGACGGTACGGTTCCGGCAGATAAAAGCGGCGCCATTCCAGAGCCGAGTGAATTTCACGCATCAGCGCAAGTATTTTTTCCCGCATGACGTCAATCCCTTGAAAGTTAACAAAAAGTTTATTGATTATATATCCTGAATATTGTCTTTTCAAGCCGGATGAATATTTTATATGATAAAAGATTTATCCGACAGAGAGGAAACAGAAAAATGCAGAACTTCACGTATGCGGGGCTCGACCCGGTTCCGGTGACTCCGGCCACGGAAAAACACATGCGCGCCCATCGGACCCATCAGGGAATCCCGGGAATCGAAAGGATTCCGTCGGGACGCCTTTTCGCGGTCTGGTACGGGGGCGGTGAAAGCGAATGCGGCGAAAACTATGTCATGCTGTCGATCAGCGACGACAACGGGAAAAACTGGAAATCGCCGGTTGCCGTGGTGGACCCGCCGCATTCGTCCGTAAGAGCTTTCGACTCGACCCTCTGGGTGGCTCCGGACGGCCGCTTCTACTGGTTCTGGGCGCAGGGCTGCGGCGGTTCCAGCGGGACATGGGACATTTACGACGGCATTGCGGGCGTCTGGTATTCCATTCTGGAAAACCCGCAGGACCCGCCGGAACAGTTCCGTTTTTCGCCTTCCGTGCGGATCGCCAACGGAATCATGATGAACAAACCGACCGTGCTTTCCGACGGCACATGGTGTCTGCCGGTTTCCCTGTGGAGCAACCCGGAGTTTCGGCGGCATGATTCTCTGGGCGTGAAACCGGGGTGTTATCTGGTGGCTTCGGAGGATCAGGGAAAGAGCTTTTCAGTTCGCGGCCGAATCGAAATGGGGCGTGTGGAAGGCGGTCCTGTCTTCGATGAACACATGTTCGTGGAACTGGGAGACGGCACACTTCAGGCGCTGATCCGCGTGAATCTCGGCACTGCAGAGGCTTTTTCCTATGACCGCGGTTTCACCTGGACCGCTCCGGCGCTTTCACATTCCATTTTTGGACCGAACAGCAGGCTGTTTATCCGCCGCCTGAAGTCGGGACGTCTCCTGCTGGTCAACAACGATGTGTCACAGACTGTTTCAAAGGAAAACTGGCGTCCGCGGGAACGCATGACCGCGTATCTCTCGGAGGATGACGGCAGGACCTGGCCTTACCGTCTTCTGCTGGATGAGCGGGTGCCGGTTTCCTACCCGGACGGCGTGGAAGGAGATGACGGTTTCCTGTATCTGATCCACGATTATTTCCGTGCGGACGGCGGCTTTATTTATCTGTCCCGCATCACGGAGGCGGACATTCTGGCGGGGGCGTTGAAAGATCCGGAATCCGCGCTGAAAATGGAAATCGACCATTCGAATCCGGTCCCGAAAAAGAAGGCTTGAAACCCCGGACTTTTTCCTGAAGTCCCGCGTCCGGGGCGCTTTTCCCCCGACGCGGGATTTTTCTTTGGGAGGTTGTTTATTTCTTCCGGCGGTGTATATTATCCATTTAATGATAAATGGAGAAATTGGATCTCATGCAGGAAGAAATCCGTAAGATATTGCTTGCGCTGGGAGAGGACCCGACACGGGAAGGACTCCTGAAAACCCCGGGCCGGGTGGAGAAGAGTTTCAAATTTCTGACCCGCGGCTATTCCCAGAACATCGATGAAGTGATCAACGGCGCGATCTACAAGGTGGAACAGGACGACATGATCATCGTCCGCAACATCGAGTTCTACAGTCTTTGCGAACATCACATGCTGCCGTTTTTCGGGAAATGCACGATCGGTTACATCCCTCGCGGCAAAGTGATCGGAGTCAGCAAACTGGCCCGCGTGGTGGATGTGTTCGCCCGCCGGCTCCAGATTCAGGAACGTCTTTCCAAACAGATCGCCCAGGTGATCTTTGAAAAACTTCAGCCGGAAGGGGTCGGCGTGGTGATGGAGGCGCAGCATCTGTGCATGCTTATGAGGGGGGTCGAAAAACAGAATTCCATCATGACCACCTCCACGATGCTGGGGTCTTTCCGCAGTCAGCAGGCGACTCGTCTCGAGTTCCTCAACCTGATGAAACATTGACCGGGAGGCCGTCTTGAAAGCTCTGGTGCAAAGAGTCTCCGAAGGATCGGTCGCCATTGACGGGGAAACGGTCGGTTCCATCGGGAAGGGACTGGTGATCCTGTTTGGCGCCGGACGCGGAGATACTGAAAAAGACGTTGTTTACCTGGCCGAAAAATGTGCGAATCTCCGGATATTCTGCGACGAGGCAGGGAAAATGAATCTCTCCCTGCTGGACATCGGCGGGGAAGCGCTGGTCATCTCCCAGTTCACCCTGTACGGCGACTGCCGCAAGGGACGCCGTCCCGGATTCAGCGACGCCGCCGATCCCGCCGACGCCGAAAAACTCTATGAGCGTTTCCTCGAATTGCTCCGGGCCCAGAATGTGAAAAAAGTCCATTGCGGACGCTTCGGCGCGGAGATGAAAGTGAAAATCTTCAACGACGGCCCTGTGACCTTCATGCTGGACAGCCGGGAAGGAGTCGGGGGATGAAACGGATCGCGATCCTCGGTTCCACCGGCTCTGTCGGAGTCAACGCCTGCCGCGTGGTCGAAGCGCTCGGCGGACGGGTGCGGGTCACCGCGGTGGCTGCCAACTCCAACGCGGATATGCTGGCGTCCCAGGCCGCGAAGTTCGGATGTTCCCGTGCGGTCATTTTCGATGAACGCTTCAAGGATAAACTTTCCGCCCAGCTCCCGAAGGAGTGCAAAGCGCTTTCCGGGATGGAGGGCCTTCTGGAAACCGTTCGTTCGGACGACGTGGACATGGTCCTTTGCGCGATTGTCGGAACCGGCGGGCTGCTTCCCGTGATGGAGGCGATCCGCGCGGGAAAGGAAATCGCGCTGGCCAGCAAGGAAGTTCTGGTCATGGCCGGAGCCGCGGTCATGGCGCTGGCCGCCGAACATAAAACGAAATTAATCCCGGTCGACAGCGAACACAGCGCAATTTTTCAATGTCTGGATACGCTGGACTCCCGTTCGGCCGGGCGTCTGATTCTCACTTCCAGCGGCGGACCCTTCCGCAAGGCCACTGCGGAGGAGATGCGGAACGCGACATTCCAGCAGGCCGTGAATCATCCCGTATGGTCGATGGGACAGAAGATCTCGATCGATTCGGCCACGCTGATGAACAAGGCGCTGGAGATGGTCGAGGCTCATTTTCTGTTTCATTGTCCGGAGGAAAAGATCGCGGTGCTGATTCATCCGCAATCCGTGATCCACTCCATGGTGGAGTTTTCCGACGGCGTCCTGATGGCTCAGATGAGCGTGCCGGACATGCGGTTCCCGATCCAGTACGCGTTTACCTGGCCTGAACGGTGTCCGGGCAATCTTCAGCGCCTGGATCTGGCCGCGTTAGGGCATCTGGACTTTGAGGAGCCGGACACCGGCCGTTTCCGCTCCCTGCTTCTGGCTCGGACCGCGATCCGGCAGGGCGGAACCATGCCTTGTGTGATGAACGCCGCCAACGAGTCGGCGTTTGAACGTTTCAAAAAAGGAGAGATCGGCTTCATGAGGATTCTCGACGTGATTGAAAAAACGATGGAACGTCACGAATCCGTGAAGAACGCCTCTTTCGACGACATCCTCGAGGCCGACCGCTGGGCGCGGGCCATCGCGGCAAAGATCTGAAAATCAAGGAGTAATGAATGCTTTATGACTTACTGCTGAAACTGGGCGCGGTCGCCTTCATGGTGATTTTCTTCGGACTGTGCATCTTCATTCATGAACTGGGGCATTTCCTTGTCGCCAAGTGGCGCGGCCTTCACATCATCGCTTTTTCCATCGGCTTCCGCAAGGTCTGGTGGAAAAAGATCAACGGCGTCGAATACCGCATCGGCTGCATTCCCGTCGGCGGATATGTCGACCTGCCCCAGATCGACGCCAGCGGCGACGCCCTCGACGAGAACGGGAAGGTCCTTCCGAAGGCCAAGCCTCTCGACCGTATGCTCGTAGCGTTTTCCGGTCCGCTGTTCAATATGCTTTTCGGTCTTCTCCTCGGCATCGTCATCTGGATTCACGGCATGCCGCAGGACACTCCCGAACTTCAGGAGATCACGGTCGAATCCATTCAGGAGAACAGCCCCGAATATCGGGCGGGTCTCCGGAAGGATGACGTGATTACCGAGCTGAACGGCGAGAAATTCAGCACTACCTGGCACGGCTTCATCAACAAGATTCTCTTCACGATTGGCGATGTGACGCTGAAGGTCCGGCGCGGCGACAAAGTCCTCGACATTTCTTACAAGCCCGCCGTGAACAAGGCGGTCAGTCCGGAAGAGGAGATCGCCTATCCCTTCTTCTTTCCCCGGGTTCCCGTTCAGCTCTATCCCCGTTCCGGCTCCCCCGCGGCCAAAGCGGGCATCCGCAAGGGCGACCATCTGGTCAAGGTGAACGGCAATCCCATCTTCGGACTTGATGAAATGGAGCAGATTCTCCTGTTTTCCGATGGGAAGCCTCTGACTTTGACGGTGATCCGCGACGGCAAGACGCTTGAATTCAAAGACGTGGTCCCTGACCCTGTCAAGGGCGCGTCCGGCGAGGACGGCGTATGGCTCCTCGGTTTTGTCGACAATCCCATCATCCGGGTTACCAAGGGACTGCCGATGGAGAAAGCCGGCCTCAAAAAAGGGGACCGGATCATTGAAGTGGACGGGAAAAAGGTGGAAGCGATCGAGGAAATTCAGGACGCGGTCCGCTCCCGGAACGGCAAGCCGGTGGTTGTCCGTTTCGAGCGGGACGGCAAGCCGATGCAGGTGACAGTCACCCCGCGCTTCATCCGCTATACCACTCTCGGAGTCGATTTCGCCACCATTCTGCATCCGAATCCGTTCGCGCAACTTGAAAAGGTGATGGTCCTCACATGGAACTCCCTTCGCGGCATCGGCTACAGCATCGGAAACAGCCTCCGCATGACGGAACAGCACACCACCATCAAGCCCAAACACATGAGCGGCCCCATCGGCATCGGAAAATACCTCTATCTTTCGGTCTACCGGGGTTCTTTCGTTCTCGGATTGAGCGTGGTGGTCATCATCACCTTCAACCTCGGCATCATCAATCTGCTGCCGATCCCGATCCTCGACGGTGGGCATATCCTGCTGGCTTTGCTGGAGATGATTTTCGGACGTCCGGTTTCCCGGAAAATTCTGGAACCGATTTCCATCACCTTCATTACTCTCCTGATCGGGTTCATGATTTTCGTTTCCTTCTACGATGTCAAGAAGCTGGTGACCCCGGCTCTGAAATCCATTAAAACGGAGAAGCCGCCCGATGTCCCGGCGAAGACAATCAAAGCCGATTAAAATCGGTTCCGTGACCGTGGGGGGCGGCGCTCCGGTGTCGATCCAGTCCATGACCAATACCGATCCCCATGACGCGCTGTCCACCCTTGCACAGATCGCGGATCTGGTCCGCGCGGGCTGTGAAATCGTCCGTGTGACCGTTCCCGATCAGAAGGCGGTCGAGGTCCTCCCTGAAATTCTCAAGGGGTCTCCGATTCCCGTGATCGCGGACATTCATTTCGACTACAAGCTGGCTCTGGGCGCGATCCGCGCCGGGGTTCACGCCATACGGCTCAATCCGGGCAATATCGGCTCCGATGACCGTGTCCGCGCCGTGGCCGAAGCCGCCGGGGAGGCTGGCGTGCCGATCCGCGTGGGTGCGAATTCGGGCAGTCTTCCGAAAGGACTTCTGGCCTCCAAAATGAGCGGAGGACTTTCTCATGACGAGGCCATGGCGGCGGCGCTGGTGGAGGCCGCCCGCAAACAGGTCGAACTGCTGGAACAGTTCGGTTTCAGTTTGATCAAGGTGTCTCTGAAGGCCAGTTCCGTTCCCGTGACGGTAGCCGCTTACCGCGCTTTCGCTGGCACTTCGGACTATCCGCTTCATCTGGGCGTGACCGAAGCCGGGACCGCCTTCCGGGGCGCGATCAAGTCGGCCGTCGGGATCGGGGCGCTGGTGCTGGACGGCATCGGCGACACGATCCGGGTCAGTCTGACCGCTCCGCCTGTGGAGGAAATCCGCGCCGCCAAAGCCATTCTGGAAGCGGCCGGACTCCGTGAGGCCGCGCCGGAAATCGTTTCGTGTCCGACATGCGGACGCACCTCCTACGACCTGATTTCCATGGTTTCCCGAGTCGAGGAAATCGTCGCGGCGGTGAAGAGTTCCGGCAAAACCGTTTCTCTGCGCAAAATCGCCGTGATGGGCTGTGCCGTCAATGGACCGGGCGAGGCGGCGGACGCCGATCTCGGAATCGCCGGAGGCAACCGCAAGGGCGAACTCCTGTTCTTCAAAAAAGGAAAATCGTCCGCGCTCCTGCCCGAGGACGAGGCGCTGGCCGCGCTGGAAAAGGAAATTCTGAATCATACCCGATAAGCCTTTTTGAGAAAACAGATGCAATTCCAATCATTCAACAGGGGGAAATCATGAATTTTCTGGGACGGAAACTGAAACCCTTCAAGGCCAATCTGCACACTCATTCCACCACTTCGGACGGTTCTTTTTCTCCGGAGGAAGTCATCCATCATTACTCCGGAGCTTCGTACGACGTGCTGGCATTCACCGATCACCGGAAAACCAACCCCGTCTCCTCGTATGATCCGTACGGCATGACGCTTCTTTCCGGGATGGAGCTTCATCCGCCGGGTCCGCACGGAATCCTCTGGCATATCCTCGGTCTGGGGCTTCCGGAAGATTTCGCGTATCCTGAACCAAAAAACGGACAGGAGGCGGTCGATGCCGTGAATGACGCCGGCGGCATTGCTTTCTGCGCCCATCCCTACTGGTGCGGGCTTACCTCCGCCGAGGTGATGACGCTGAAAAACATTCTCGGGATCGAGGTCTACAATACGTCCACCCGATATATCGGCAAGGAATACAACATGCAGTGCTGGGACGAGATGCTTAACGCGGGAAGGAAATACACGGCCCTGGCGGTCGACGACGTTCATTCCGAAAGCGATCTCTTCCGGGGATTCACCATGATCCTTGCCGAAGACAGAAAGCCGGAAACTCTTCTCCGGGCGCTCCGCAACGGCGATTTCTACGCCTCGCAGGGACCCCTTTTCGAAAAAATCACCTTTGAAAAAGGAATTCTGGAAGCGGAATTTTCTCCCGTGACGAACGCTGTTGTGATGTCCAACGGTCCTTCCGGTTATTGTGCGGCCGCGCCGAATTTCGGCGATTCAATGGCCGGTGAATCCGCGGTGACAAGTCTGCGCTGGAACTTCTCCGACAAGAAATCCGGGTACCTCCGGATTCAGCTGAAGGACGCGGCCGGGAGAATGGCCTGGAGCAATCCGGTCTGGATCGACTGATATTTCCTCTTCACAGAAATGAAATGGCATCCATGTCCACGTGGATATCCACGTCGGATTTCTTCCGTGAATAGATGGCCTGCTTGACCGCGCGGCGGAGTCCGGCCAGTCTGTCGCCCATGAACAGCGCCGTGAACCGGTATTTCCCGGCGATACGTTCCACGGTTGCCGGGGCGGGTTCCGTGACCGTGATTTCCGGCGGGATCGACCCGCGGATCTTCTCCATCAGCGCATGGGCTTCCACCAGGACTTTTTCCGCGTCCTCGCCTCTGAAATGAACCAGCATGAGGTGACCGAACGGAGGATACTTCAGTTCTTTCCGCAGGGTGATTTCCTCTTCGAAGAATCCTTCGTAATCGTGCGTGGCGGCATACTGGATCGAGGGATTGAACGGGGCGCAGGTCTGGATCAGCACTTCGCCGTGGATGCCGCCGCGTCCGGCGCGTCCGGCCACCTGGGTCAGAAGCTGGAACGAGTGTTCCTGCGACCGGAAATCTCCGGGAATATACAGCCCCAGATCGGCGTTGATGACGCCTACGAAAGTGACGTTCGGAAAGTCCAGCCCCTTGGCGATCATCTGGGTCCCGATGAGAATGTCGAGATCCCCTTTGCGGAAGGACGACAGCACTTTTTCATACTGGCTGGGACGGGTCATGGTATCCGAGTCCATCCGGGCGATCCGGGCGCCCTTGAAGACGTCCGTGAAGATGGTTTCGACCCGCTCCGTACCGGTTCCCTGATAGCGGATTTCGGCGGAGCCGCAGACCGGGCAGACTTCCGGCGCGGGCATGGTCGCGGCGCAGAAATGACAGCTCAGCGTCTGGTTTTTCCGGTGGTAGGTGAGGGCGACGGAACACTCCGAGCACATGGCGATGTAGCCGCAGGCCGGACAGCTCAACTGGCGCGCGAAGCCGCGGCGGTTCAGGAAGATGATGCTCTGCTCCCCCTTGCGGATGCGGTCCCGGACAGCCTCCACGAGGGTTTTCGAAAAGAACGGAAGACGACCCTTTTCGTCGGCCTCCAGACGCATGTCCACGATGGTGACGTCGGGCATCAGGATGGAGGGATCGTGACGCTGGGTGAGTTTCGCCAGCGCGTATTTCCCGGTTTTCGCGTTGTGGAAGGATTCCACCGACGGCGTTGCGGAACCCAGAATCACCAGCGCGTTTTCCAGTTTTCCCCGGTAGACCGCCACATCACGAGCGTTGTAGCGCGGCGCTTCGGACTGTTTGTAGGACGAATCGTGCTCCTCGTCCACAATGATGAGCGCGAGGTTCCGGAAGGGAGCGAAGAGGGCCGAGCGCGCCCCCACCGCGATCTTGACGCGTCCGGAATAAACCTTCATCCATTCGTCGTGCCGTTCGCCGTCGCTGAGCCCGCTGTGCAGCACGCAGACCCTATCCCCGAACCGGGCGCGGAAACGTTCCACCGTCTGCGGCGTGAGCGAGATTTCCGGCACCAGCACGATAGCCTCGCGTCCCTCCTTGAGCGCTTCGGCGATGGACTGGAGGTAGACCTCCGTCTTGCCGCTTCCGGTCACACCGTGCAGAAGCACCACATGACTGTCGCCTTCCTTGCGGTGATGGAGCTTGTCCGTGATCAGTTTCAGCGCGGCGGCCTGTTCCTCCGTGGGATCTTTTGCCGCAGAACGGAGAATTTCAACCCCGGCGAACGGGTCGCGCTCCACTCCGCGCTGTTCCGTGAAGACCAGTTTGTCCGTGACCAGCTGGCGCAGAATAGCGGCGGAACTTCCGGTTTCGCGCAGAAGCTGTTCGGAGTCCGTTCCGCCGGTATGGAGAAGCAGGGCCTTGAGGAGGGCGCATTTCGATTTCGACCTCGGATTTTTGATGATGTAGTCCGTGACGCTCTCGCGGTCCGCGGGGAAATACCATGTCTTTGTTTTCTGCTTGACCTTGCCGTTTCGGACGGCGCCCGGAAGGAGGTTCCGAACGGCGGTTTCCCGTGCGCAGCAGTAGTAGTCGGCCATCCATTCCCCGAGCCGGATCAGGGCGTCCGGGAGCGCCGGTTGTTCGCAGCATACGGACAGGATGGATTTCAGTTTCGGATAGGGGGAAGTTTCCGCGAAAGCCACGATGTAGGCCGGACGCTCCTTCCCTTTTCCGAACGGGACGATCACGCACATGCCGACCTTCAGCGACGGCCCGAGTTCGGGCGGCACGGCATAGTCGAAACTTTTGTCGAGGGACAGGTCGAGCAGGACCTTTGCGATTTTCGGAGAACTCTTCATAGCGGTCTGTTTTATCAAAAATTCGGGGAAAAGAGACTTTTCCCGTTTGGTTATTGTTCTTTCAAGAGGTATAATATAAAGCCTGTGCGGACATAATGAAAGCCCGTTGGCGAAAATGATGGGAGCAAATCGATGGATTTTTCTTGTGAAATACGAAAAAATGAAAGCCTGAAAGGCGGCTACTTCCGTGTGGTCTTCGACGCGCCCGGAATCGCGGCGAAAGCCAGGGGCGGTCAATTCGTCCACGTCAAGATCCCGACGATGCGCGACCGTATCCTCCGCCGTCCTTTCAGCATCAGCGACGCCGATCCCGCTTCCGGCGCGCTGACCGTGGTCTACAAGGTTGTCGGCTGCGGCACGGGGGAACTCAGCGCCCTCCGTCCCGGCGAGGTCTGCAATATCATGGGCCCGCTCGGCAACGCCTACACCGCGCCCGGCACTGACACCTTCCCGATTCTCGTTGCGGGCGGATACGGTTCCGCCGCGCTTTATCTGGTGGCGAAGAATTCCCCGAAGAAGGGCATCCTCCTGATGGGCGCGCGTTCCCGCGAGGATCTGATCCTGACGGATGAATTTGAAAAACTCGGATATGAGGTCCGGATCGCCACCAACGACGGTTCCGTTGGTCACAAGGGATTCGTCACCGAACTTCTCAAGGACGCTCTTGCCGGACGCCCCCCGGAAAAGTCGGTTGTCTACGGCTGCGGCCCGACCCCGATGCTGCTCGCGCTGGGCACGCAGACCCTCGCCCTCGGCGTGGAAGCCGAACTCAGCCTCGACCAGCACATGTGCTGCGGCGTGGGCGCCTGTTTCGCGTGCGTCGTGAAAGTGAAAGATTCTTCTTCCCCGGACGGCTGGCGCTACTCCCGCAGCTGCAAGGAAGGCCCCGTCTACAACGCCCGGGAGGTGTATTATGGCTGATCTTCAAATCGATCTGGGCAGTCTTCATCTGAAGAATCCGGTGATGACCGCTTCCGGCACGTTCGGATACGGCGCCGAATACGAAGAATTCTTCCCGCTGGAAAAACTGGGCGCGGTGGTGGTCAAGGGGATCGCCCCGTGGCCTTCTCACGGAAATCCGACTCCGCGCGTGGCCGAAGTCACGTCCGGAATGCTCAACGCGATCGGCCTCCAGGGGCCCGGCGTGGACAAGTTTCTCCACGATGAACATTATATGCCTTACCTCCGCAAAAGCCGCGCCGTGACCATCGTCAATATCTGGGGCAAGAAGATCGAGGACTACTGCGAGGTGGCCCGCCGTCTCGACGCCGATTCCGAAGGCATCGCCGCGCTGGAGATCAACGTCTCCTGTCCGAACGTCAAGGAAGGCGGCATTGCGTTCGGCACGGACCCCATCATGCTGGAAAAGGTGGTTTCCGCGGTCCGCAACGTCACGAATCTTCCGCTGATCACCAAGCTCAGCCCGAACGTCACGAAGGTGGCCGATTTCGCGCGCGCCGCCGAAGCCGCCGGAAGCGACATGGTTTCCCTCATCAACACGATTCCCGGAATGGCCATCGACATCGAAACATTCCGTCCGAAGATTGCCAATGTGACCGGCGGACTTTCCGGCCCGGCCATCAAGCCGATTGCCGTCCGGATGGTCTGGGAGGTCTCGAAGGCTGTGAAGATTCCGGTGATCGGCATGGGCGGAATCACGACCGGCGAGGACGCCGTCGAATTCTTCCTTGCGGGCGCGAGCGCGGTCGCGGTGGGAACGGCGATTTTCTCCGATCCCATGGCTCCGATGAAGGTGCTCGAAGGCCTCAACGCCTATCTCGACCGCAAGGGCTTCCGTTCGATCCGCGACATCATTGGCGCGGTTGACCTAGGAAAATAACCTCTCGTGATTCCGGCATTGTCAACCCGTTTTTACGGGGTCTTCTTTTCCGCTGTGGCGGAAGGCTTGACCACCGTGAAAACAGTGTCCCGAACGGAGTGTCCGCCGTCGTCCTTCCCGTCGTAACCGACGGAATAGAGGCGGTATCCTTCCTGTTCAATGACAGCTTCCGGGCCGTTATTCCAGAAACGGAGAGGGATGAACTGCTTGATTTTTCCGTGCTGATAAAGGAATGGTTTTCCCGTAAAGGGATCGACCGGCATTTTTTCAAGTTTGAGTTCGGACAGACTTTCCGGCAGTTTGCCGTTATGCGCCCGTTTGTATTTTTCGATTTCCAGCGCCAGCAGACACATCCGCAGTTGCGCGGCAATTATGTTGGTCTTTATGTAAGAGGAGGCAAGGGCGGGATACAGCATTCCGCTCAAATACGCGAACGGAGGCATGTTTTTCTTATTGATTTCAAAGCGCGGATTTTCGATCTCTTTTTGAATCTGATGGTAATCCCGTCCGGTCTGAATGATCCGGATCAGTTCCAGCCAGTTGTTTCCCGCGGAAAGACCGTCGTTCATGAAAATATAATATACCGAAAAACTCGTGTATTGCGGCATCCTGTTTTTATAGTTCAACTCTTTGGACGAGAAGGGCACGCCATTCTGAAGAAGAGTAAACCACAGGTCCAGTGCCATTGCCGATTCTCCCCGGAACGCGTTATCGGCGGATTCGAAGAAATGTTTTTCGCGTCCCCGGTATATTTCAGAAAGATGTTCCAGATCGGCGTCCGTAAGGACTCCGGAGCCAAGCATATACTCGACGGCGTCCAGACGGATGGCTTCAGAAGCGATTTCCACCAGCATGGAAAGAATCCAGTCCGGATATTTCTGGGTGTTGTTCTGAAAATCCATGGAGAGTTGGAGAAGGCGCATGGCTTCCGCCCGGTCTTTCCGGTTGACCGCATCGACGATCCGCAGACAATAGATTTGGGAGGCCGTCCGCAAGCAGATTAGTTCCGGCAATAAGATGGCACAAAGCATTTCATCATACTTTCTCGGATAGCGGAGCAGTTTGTCTTTCCGGGCAAGGGAGTCCGTCTCCGCGATGTACTTCTGGATGGCTGGTTCCCGGAGAGCCTTGGAGAGAGTCTCCCGCTTTTCGGCCCACTCGTTGGGCTTGTGTTTAAAAAACTCATTTACAAGCGATATTTCAGGAGGTGTTTTCTGCTTTCTATCCCTCTCTGTATGGGCGTCCACCCATGCCGTGAAATCCTTGTCTGGTTCGGTTCCCCGGTAATAGAATTCCCTGGCCTCGGCGCGTGTCACGGGGGCTTTGACGGACCGCAGTTCCGCGATGAGTTTTGCTTCCCGCTTTTCCACATTCCGGATCGTCAGAAAAGCGGTTGTCAGGTAAATCGGAACCATGACGCCTGCCGCGATTCCCATTGCCTTCGCGGTTCTGGAAAAGGCGACTCCGGTCAACGCCCGGGATAAAATTACGATCAATATGAAATAAAGCAGAAAACCCACTCCCATCCAGTCGGAATATTTTGCATAGAGTGGAAAATATGGCAAAGAGAAAACGATGCTGCCCGGAAAACAGAAATACATGGCCCCGTCCAGGATCAGTCCAAGCGCGGAGGTTCCCGCGGCCAGCGTCAGCAAGAAAGGGACCCGCGGCGCATCCGGGACCTTTTTGCGTTTCCACGCAAGAATCAGGTAGACGGCAGGAAGGAGAAATGAGCGGAGTAACGGAATCAGAAGAAACCAGAAGAAAGCCGGTGTCCGGATGGATTTTTCAGGGAAGAATTTTCGCCAGAGTTCCTGAAGCATCCGGATCTGGGTTACAGCATACAGGAATATCGGAATCAGGAGGACAAGTCCCAGTATCAGGAGATAGCCGCAAAACAGAAACGGCGTATTTTTCATGGCGGCCGGACTGAAAAACCAGTCCCATTGCTGTTGGAAAGTAAGGATGAAATACACCGGAAGGAAAAGGAGGCTGAACCCCATGAGAGACAACGCGGAAACGAATGGATTGAAACGGTCTTTCATCCCAGCCCCCTTTGTTGGAAATCCGATTTTCTTTTCCCAATATAAGCCGGGGGATCGGGGAAGTCAACAGCCCTTCTGCAGAAAGAGGAGGGAACTTGTCCGATGTCAGGGATGCGCCGTGGAATTTCTGTCGGCGGAAGTTATCGGGAGATTGTTTTCCTGATTCTGTTCGCGGAAGGCCGCGGGCGTGATGTTGAAGCAGGCCTTGAACGTCTTGGAGAAATGATAGCGGTCGGCAAAACCGAGATGATCGGCAATCTCAGAAATTTTCAGGGCGGAGAACATAAGCAGGTAACGGGCTTTTTCCAGACGGAGATTCCGGGTGTAATGCTTGGGCGAGATCCCGATTTCCTGCTTGAAAAGACGATGAAAATTGCTCAGGGACATGCCGACTTTCCGGCAGACTTTCATATTCCCGGCATCGTCCGGCTCCAGATTCTCCATCAGCGCCAACGCCTGCCGGATTCTGGGGTCCATGTCCGGTTCGGACTCTCCGGCAAAACATTCCCGGGGCAGGCGCAAAAGAGCCCCGTAGACCAACGCATACAACTGCAATGAACGGAAGGTGTCATTTTCAACAGGGATCTTCAGTGTTTCCAGAAACGGTTGGGACGGCAGCAGAACGGGAGCTCTCCTGACTTTTTCGAAAATTCCGCCCGCCGCAAAATGAATGTAGAAATGGTGGAAGGAATGTTTGAGCAAGGTGGAAAACGTGGTATGGGGAGGGATCAGAAGGAGGCGGTCCGGCGTCAGGTCGATTTCCTGTTTGTCGAAGATCAGCGTCCCGCCGGGAGTCTCGTTCCAGTATAAATACCAGAAGGGCATGTTGAGGTTGCGGTAATTCCAGTTCGCGACGATGAAAGACTTTCCGTGGTGAGAGATTTTTACCTCCGGAAGGTCTTTTTTGTTCGAAAAATAGGTGTTTTTTAGAAAAACAGACATCTTCTTTGGAATTTATGACATTGATTGCAATTGCGTTTCCGGGTATAATATAGCCATCGGAAAAGTAAAAGCAAATTGATTTGCGGATACCGGAAAATCGTGTAATGAAAAAGAGAGGTGCGTCATGGGTTGTTTGCGTGATCATGTCTGGCTGTGGGGACAGACCCCGGGCTCCCACCATGCCAGCGGATTCTATAATCTTCCCGGAACCAACCGGATGACTCCGGCGGAGGGATGTCGTTATTTCGGGATTTCCAACTGCTGCCGGGTGGCGATGACGGCGGGGCCGTTTCCGCCCTTCGACGAAGAAACGCGGGCGCTGGCGGGACTGGACCGGGTGGTCTGGTCGCTGGTCGGCGCCGGGGGTGTGACCCGCAACGAGGAAGAGGGCGGGGATCTGGAGGAAGTGATCCGTCAGGCAAAGATGTTCCCGAACGTGATCGGCGGAGTGATGGACGATTTCCTTCTGACGGAGCGCCGCCGCGCTATTTTCACGCCCGAGGTGCTTCGCCGGATGCGGAAACGTTTCGACGAGGGTGTCGGACGGAAAATGGAGATGTGGACCGTCTACTACGAAAGGGAGTTCGGCATTCCGGTGGAGGAATATCTTGAGGTGTTCGACGTGATCACCTTCTGGACGTGGTACGGCGAAAACATCCTGAAGCTGGAAGAGAATCTGGAACGCGCCTTTGCCGCCGCGCCCGGCAAACGTTTCCTCGCGGGCTGCTATATGTGGGACTACGGCAACGGACGTCCTCTGACTCCTGAACTCATGGAAATGCAACTGGAAATCTATCGGAAATACATGCACGCGGGGAAGCTGGACGGCATCATCCTCTGTTCCAATTGCATCGCCGACGTCGGCATTCCGGAAGTTCAGCAGACCCGGCAATGGCTGGTGGAACACGGGGACGAAACCCTGGGATGATTCCGTCCCCTCGGTGTCATTCTTTCGAAGAACGGAATCCGTTCATTTTTTGACCTGCGGAAAGGTGTCGACGGCCTTCTGTGCGCATTCCTGAAGAAATTTTGCGTCTTCGGGAGTGATTCCCTTCGGGACGTAACGGATGTCGGAGGTTTTCTTGCCGAACAGCGTTGCGAACCAGACGCACCCCTGCATATAGGCGCCGCGCGCGTTGAGGTGAATGGCGTCCGTGCTCAACTTCTGCTCTCCGCTTTTTTTGTCCTTGATCCAGCGGCTTTGTCCGACGACATCCCCGGAATTGTCGGGGTGGGCGGGCGGTTTGATTTCCTTGAGCTTTTCAGGGGAAATCGGCTGGAAGGGATTCTTTTCGCCTTCGCGGCTGAGTTGGACGGCGAGTCCGGAGGGAATTACGCGGAGCTGATATTTCGCCGCGAGGTCCGTATAATTTTTTGTGAGACGGTTGTACATTTCCTTCTGGTCGATCTTCCATTCGGCGAGGCGGGGGGCGTCGCAGCGGTAGGACCATGTCTGCTGAATCACGATTTCCGCCTGCGGGGCATATTTGCGGATCACCCGGATCAGGTTTTCGGCGTATGGCTGATAGCTTTCCGGCTTCCAGCTTTCGGGGCTGGCCTGCTGGATGGTGACCACATCCCATTTCTCTTTGGTGAGCATATCGACCAGATTGGCCTTTTTCCCGCTGTAGGGCTTGTGGGCAGGATCCTTCAGGGACTGTTCATATTCTTTCCAGTGCCTTTCGAGGGAGCATCCTCCGATGTTGGCCCGGTCGATTATGACGGAACAGTCCGGAACGGATTTCGCGATCAGCGGGAGCGGTCCGAATACGCTGGCGGCAAAACTGTTTCCGATGGTGAGAATTTTGATTTCCTTCGCGTCGAGGGCGAAGGCGGCGGCAAGCCCCAGAAAGGCGACTGCGATTCGTTTCATGAAAAAATCCTTTTGTTCACGGGAGAGCGAAATTCTCCGGGTTAAAGAATGACAGCATATCAGTCATTGGTGATTCTGGTGACGTAGACGTCCCTGATGTCGAGCTGGAGACTGTCGGGAATGAAAATGAAGACCTTGGCTTGGGCGGTGCCGGGAAACCATACGTTGACGGTGCCTCTCAGAAGATTGGCTCCCTTGATCCGTGTGGCGAAATGGGTCCAGCCAAAAGGCGCCTTGCTGAAACCGCCCCTGCCGGAGAGCCGGCCGGAATTGTAGTTCCAGCCCGGAGAATAGCTCATGGGATTCCGCAGAGAAAGGGCCATGGACTCTCCGTCGTAGTTATAATTGAAACTGGCGGACGTATTCGTATTTGGCAACCCGGAATAGTTCGGGTTTGTCTGGAAAGCGATGTTCCCGTTTCCCTGCCAGTTTCCGTTCCCGGGGAACTGGGTCGGATTGCCCGATCTCACCGGAACCGCCAGGACGGCGTTCGTGCCGGCTACCGCGCACACACTTGCAGGCGGGATCAGGTTGCTGTTCGCGTCGATGGGGGCAAATCCGAATTGGATGCGTGTCATGTCCGATTGGCTGCCCGGTGTCCGGAAGAATCCGGAAAGCTCGTATTCGGCATCTTTGTATACCATGAAGGAATCGATGGTGTTGAGATTGACCGGACCGGTGGCAGTAAGATACCCGTCTATCCGGTCGAACTGCCATCCCTGCGGGCCCGTCCATGCCGTATATGAGCGCGCGATGAGAACGTCTTCCCTGTCTGCGAAAAGATTTATTGCGGAAAAGACAGCCGCGAGCGCCAGAATCCATGTGAATCCTTTTTTCATCTTTTTCTCCCCTTTGTCTGCTGTGGTTGCATGCCGACGGATATTTCCCTGGATCGTCCCGCGAACTGCGGTCCGTCGGATTCCTCCCGCACCAGGAACAGCGGAAGAATGCCATACTGTATCATGTCTTCGCAGAGAATGCAATTCGGATCACCGCTTTCCTTTTTCTATTCCTTTTCCTTATCCATATCCTGTGGGCAGAATTTCTTTTGTCCGGGGCGGATTGTCAGCTCCGAATTTGAAAGCCGGAGAGCGGGTATGATACGGAATTCAATTTTTTTTCATCATTTTTACAGGCGGGCATCTTGACAAAACGGATAAACTTATGTATAATAATGCTGTAAACGATTACAGCAACTATGAAATGTGCGTGAATATGGAAAATAGTGTGACATTGAAAGACATTGCGGCAGCGGCGGGAGTCCGCCCGGCGGTGGTGTCTGTGGTGCTGAACGACAAACGGTATACGCGCGTCTCACCGGCCCGCCGCGAGGAGATCCGGCGCATCGCCGAAAACATGGGATACCGCCCGAACATCGAAGCGGCCAGTCTCCGGCAGGGGAAGAAAGCTACCGTCGGGGTTTTTCTCCCCTCCTGGAAAAATGTTTTGCTTATCGAACTGATCCATGGACTTTCCGCCGCCGCCAACAAGTTTTCCGTGCCCCTGACTTTTTCCTTCGGTATGACGGCGGAATCCTATTTCCGCTTCATCGATTCCATGGATTCCTACCGGCATACTGGCATGATCAGCTTTGTACCCTTCTGGGACCGGAACTATGAACGAATTCTGGTCCGGTTGGAGGAATATATCCGGAACGGGGGCAAGGTCATTTCGCTCGACACGGCCGAATGGCCGATGAAGCAGACCATTTCTCTTGACATGGACGAAGAATACGGCGGAAAGCTCGCGGCAAAGTATCTGCTTCGTTTCAAAAGACTGCGTTCCTATATGCTTGTTACCGTTGAGAGCAGGCTCTTTCATCTTCGGGATGACGCGTTCTGCAAGGTCCTCGGGGACGTTGGAAAAAAGGCGGAAAGATATCCGTTCGAATCCGTCCATACAGCGCCACCGGAACGAATCATCGGATTTCTGGAAAAAGTATTGAATGAATCAAAGTTACCGGTCGGGATTTTCACGACCAGTCCAGATTTTTGTCCATGGATTCTACTGCTGGCCGCCCGGCGCGGCTGGATTTACGGAAAAGATTTTGAGCTGGTCGGGTATGACCAGCCTTTCGGGTTCTGTGATTTTCAGCCGATCATGCGTATTGTTCAGCCATTTTATCAGATCGGATATATGGCCGTCGAAAAATTAAGTGACATGCTTATGAATAAAACAGTCTCTTCAGAAATCCTGAAACCGAAATTAATGAAAGGAGATATCTTATGAATCCGCCGCGGAACTTGTTTACGCTGATCGAGCTTCTGGTTGTAATTGCGATTATCGCCATTCTGGCCGGAATGCTTCTGCCCGCGTTGAACCAGGCGAAGGAAACGGCCCGGAGCGTTCAATGCATCAACAACCTCAAACAGCTTTCCCAGGGAGTGATCATGTATACGGACGATTATGTCGGATGGATGCCGCCGCTTCAAGGGGCTGGCGGAGGAGCGCCTTTCTGGGGGGAGACCATTTACAAGGCCGGCTTCATCAATCCGAAAATCGCCAACTGTTCGAACTTGAGAAAGAGCAATTTCTACAGTTGGGGATACGCGTGGGAAAATTCCTATGGCGTTTTCTACAATTCCCTTTACAGCGGAGGCGGCATCAACTATCCGCGGGCATGCAAAACGAACCAGCCTTCGACCACCGGGTTTTTCGGGGATTCCGGGGTCAAGGGCGCTTGGAATATGAAATACGTCATCTATTCGTGGCAGTCTACCGGCACGGCCAACATTATGTTGCGGCACCGGAAGCTGGCAAACGTTGTGATGCTGGACGGTCATGCCGAATCGGTTCCGAGACAGAAGATATCGAAACTTTCGGCCACGCAGGGACCCTACTATCTGCTGCTGGATGAGAATACCGTGGTTTATGTACCCTGATCTGGAAGGATGAATCATATGAAACTGTTGTTGTCTCTTGGGTTGTTTTTGTGTCTGTGCGGGGCTTTCTGCGGAGAAAATTTTGTCGTCAACGGCGACTTTTCCGCTGTCCGTGAGAACGGCATGCCTGAAAAATGGGGAGTGCAATCCTGGGGGCCGCCTCTGGGGGAAGTGTCGCTGGACCGTTCCGACTTCGTGAACGCGCCCGCCTCGCTGTGCATCCGCAACAAGGATGATGTCCAGCAGACTTTTCTGACGCAGGGAATCCGGCTGGAGCCGAACACCTCCTATTGTCTGAGCTACTACATCAAAGCGGACAAGATTACGGGCACCAAACCGTTCTGCGGCGCGATGATCTACATCATGGACAGCGGGAATCCTCTTTTCAGCATCGGCAGCGGTCTCTACCGGCACGCGACCGGTTCCTTCGACTGGAAAAAAGTCGAGCACAAGTTCAAAACCGGAATGCTTCAGGGGAAATCCCTTTCGATCATTCTGGCGCTTCGTCAGGCGAGCGGATGCGTTCGCTTCGATGCCGTCAAACTGGAGAAAGCGGAAGCTCCGGAAATGACCGTGGCGCTGAAGACGGAACTGTATCCGGTCGAGTTTCAGAACCGGACCTATTCCCTGTGCCGCAATTTTCCCGCCGCGCTTCTTCTCCGCATGACGCTGGACCGCAAACTGATTGCGGACGGTTCCCTCCGGATGATTCTGGAACTTCCCGAGGGAATCCGGTACATCGGTTCCGGAGCGCTCCTTCCCGCCCGGAACGCGAAGAACGAAGTGGTTTTCGAACGTGACGTTTTTACTTCTGCTCCGATTGTGCGCGACGGAAAGAAATATACGCGCTATGAGATCACTTTCGCGCCCGGTTTCGTCGGCAAACTCGGTCCGTCATACGCATGGGAGAACTATGACCGTATTTATCTGAAAGCGGAGGGGCCGGACGGCGAGGCCGGAAAAGTTTTCTGGCATCTGAAAAGTTCTTCAAAGGAGTATCCGGAAGAGTCTTTTCATGTCACGATCCTGCCGGAAATTGCGATGCCTCCGAAACCCTGTTCCGCCTTCCAGCTTTGCATCGCGCGTCTCTGGAACATGAATTCTCCGGAGAACACCGGCGAACTTTATACGAAGTTCTGGACGTCTCTTCAGAAACGTCCGTGGATATCCGATCCGTATCACATCAACGCCTTCCCGGAAGCGGAAAAGAAACAGGTTTTCGATTCATACAGCTACAGTCAGCATGTGGCTTCCGCCTACAGCATGCCGTGGTTCGGGCCGCTCTATAACGCCGTTTCGCAGAACCGCTTCAAGGGAAAACTTCCGCCTTCGGTCGGCGCCGACGGCAAGGTGATTCCGAACACGGTCAGTCCGTGGTATCTGATCGAGGACCCCGAGAATCTGGTCTGGGGGGTCCTTGCCGATGAATATGCGAAGGGCATCCGCGGCAATCCGCACATCAAGGCGATTGCGCTGGACTATGAACCGGGCACGATGAAGCATTGTTTCAGCGCGGAAAACCGGACCCGGTTCCGCGATTTCGCCAAACTTCAGTCCGTGCCTTCCACGGAGGAGATCCTTTCCAAATACAAGGAGGCGTGGCTCCGTTTCCGCATCCGCCAGCATCAGCAGATCCTGGAACGGATTTCCGCGATGATCCGCACCAAACTGCCCGGCGTCGAATTCTGGCTGATCAGCGATCCTCTTCAGACGGGCCGCCAGCGTGTTTCCGAATGGTGCGGGGTGGACATTCAGGCCGCCGATCCGATCGTCGACATGCATCAGGACATGCCTTACATCACCGGAATTCCGTTCTTCGATCAGATGAAGCTGAATATTTCCGAACTGAAAAAGCCCTGTTTTCCCTTCATCGACCCGACGGAGAACATGGCGATGTATTACAACCGCTACACGCCTGAAAAAGTGATGCAGAACATTGTCGCGGTCGCCGCGCTCGGCGGATACGGAATCGGCTTCTGGCCGAACGATGTGTTCGACGGACGCTATCTCCGCTCCATCCGGGACTCCTATGCCGCCATTGCGGAGGCGGAAGCGTTCTATGCCGGAAAGGAAGCGGCAAAGCAGGAGGTCCGTTTCGAGAGCAGGAACGTCGTCAGACTGGATGCCGCCGACGGCAGCGGGAAAAACACAAAGATCTCCTTTCCCCAGCTGGACCGGAATCTCCGCGTCATCGGCCATCGGAAAGGTAAAGATTTTCTGATCACCCTCCTCAACTATAATGAAAATTCGCCCGCGTTTCTCGAACTGGCCGTGCCCGGGGCTGAATCGCCCTATTACCATGTCGAGGATATTCTTGGCGGACGCTCTTTTCTTTCCGACGGTAAAGCCCTCGGGGGCGGGGACGTCGGGAAGGGCTTTCTGGCGGAGGTTCCTCCGAACGGAACCATGATTCTGAGACTGACGGCCCAGAATTCCGCTTCTGTTTCCGCCAAAGACACCGTCGATCAGAAGGAACTCCGTGAAAAGCTGGGGACTCTTCTGTCGCAATACAAAAATCGAAGCCGGGTTCAACCGTTCCGCGACGGAAATTCCTCCGCTTATTGGGAGGTCTTGAAGGACAATGGCCGGGCGGTCCTGTATCTGGAACAGGGCGGCGGACGTCTCGGCGTGGCCGCGCTGGAGGGCAGCGAGGCGGTCTCCTGGGAGGCCGCCGGCCGGGGCCGGCCGGACTCCCTTTTTCACAAGGGGCGCGGTTTTCTGGGACGTTTCACGCTGAATTCTCCGGAACAGGCGTCCGAACCGTGCTCTTTTGAGATCGCCGAGATCAAACGCGTGGACGGAAACCCGTGTGTTGTCTTCCAATATCGGGTGCCCGATTTCCAGAATGCGTCCGCAATCCGGAATCCGCTGAAAGACCTGACGATCCGCCAGAGCATTCTCCTGCGCGACAACGGGAAAAAGTTTACCCTTTCGTACGAATTCACCAACCCGACCGGACAGGCGATGACATTCTCGTTCAAGGTCAATAATTTTCCGAAAACCGGATCGGCGTTTGCCGGAGAGAAAACGATCAATTCGATTACGAAAGTCCGGAGCGGTTCCGCGGTTTTCACGCCCTCCCGTCCGAAAACGGAGCATCTTTTCCTGAAGGCGAAGGATGCCGCGCCTGAATTGCGGAAGCATCTGCTTTTCGGCCGTCTGGATGTGGAGATTCTCAAGCCCGGCGCCATCCGGGTCGAGGGCGGAGATGAAATCCGCGAAGTCCTGACCATTGAACCGAAACAGGCATACGACGGCTTTTATTCATGGTCGAATCTGGAAGAGGGATACACGGTCGAACCGATTTCCTCGATGATTACGCTTGCCCCCGGGAAAAGTGCGGTCTGGAGCTGCGACTACACCCTATCCCGGGAATAATTCTCGCCTGAAAAACAGGCGCGGGAAGGCTCCCCGGAGGGAGGGGGGCTTCTTCCTGTCTCTTGAAAAAGCGGGAAAAGGGAGTAGAGTATCCGGAACAGAAATGAGGAAATGCGACGATGAAGATTCTGGTTTCGGAAGAGGAGATCGCAAAGCGGGTCGCCGAGCTGGGCGAATCCATTACGGAGGCATACAAGGGAAAAGACCTGACGGTTGTCGTCATCATGAACGGTGCGCTGCTTTTCGGGGCGGATCTGGTGCGCCGGATCCATCTGCCGCTCCGTATCGATCTTTTCGCCGCCTCCAGTTATGAGAATGACAGCTCCAGCGGGAAACTGAATATCCGTTCCGAACTCAAAACCCCTCCCGCGGGACGCCATATCCTTCTGGTGGATGACATCCTTGACACCGGTTTCAGCATGAAGTGCATCCGGGAACATCTGGCCGGAAGCGGAGCGCTGAGCATCAAAACGTGCGTATTCCTGAACAAGAATGTCGCGGGGAAACAGTTCCTGACGCCGGATTGGGTAGGATTCGACATTCCGGACCGTTATGTGGTCGGTTACGGACTCGATTCCGAAGAGGAATACCGCAATCTCCCGTACATCGGAGTGCTTGAGTAAGTTTCCATTCCCTCCCGGATATCCGTGTGCTTACGGACATCCATTCAACTGGAGGCGATGGGCATATTATGAGACGGTTTCTGCTCGCTGTCGGATGGAATTTCCTGCTGGTCGCCCGAATACAGACGGGTATATTCCGCGTGTGCCGTGGCATAACGTTCACTGTCGCTCTTGGTGAACATCTGTTTGCGGCGCTGGGACTGGAAGACGGATAGCTGCCGGCTTACTGCCGAAAGGGTTTCCTTGACGGCCGAATACAGGGAGACTTCCGTCGTGAAAAGAGTTTTTTCCAACGGGAGCAAAGCGGCCGCGGAAGGATTTTCAAGCATTTCCTCGAAAGTGGAGCTATTCTGCCGGATCAGACTTTGAGAGGCGGCGATTTCCTGAAGCGCGACGAGATTTTTCTGGACCAGCCGCAGGTAAAGAAGCATTTCCTCGCTTCCGAGCTGGCACTTCTGCGAGCTGGAGGCGTTATGGATGAACTCTGTTTTTTCCAGGGCGATTTCGAGAAGTTCGTTGAGGCGGGTGTAAAATTTCTCGCGGTTTTCGCTGGAAGCATCGAAACGGCTGCTGTTGAAAAGGAGTTCGATCTGTTCATACGCGGCGTCGCGGTGCGCCATTTCGGGAGGGAGGTTCATCACACTCAGTGTATTGAAGCGATGGGCGCCTCCGCCGAACTCCAGCGGGGATTTCATACGCAGAAATTTGCGTTTGACCTTTTCCAGCAGTCCCGCGTTGATATTCATGCTTTTCATACCGCATCCCTCATGTTCCCGCTACAATGTAACCCCGTTTCGTGAAAAAGCAAAATGTTTTTTCATAAAGATAGAAGATATTCCACCGCTTCCGGAAGGCCGGATTTGACGATCCGTTTTTCCGCGCGGGCCTTTTCAAGATTCTGGACGCCGTGTCCGGTCGCGACCATGACGACGGCTCTGCATCCGGCTTCCTCGCCGGCACGGAGATCGGAAAGCTGATCGCCGATGAGAAATGAGGCGGAAGGATCGATGCCCAGGTCGCGGATTGCTTTGAGAAGAAGCCCCGGCCTCGGTTTCCGGCAGTCGCATTCCAGGGTGAATTCAGGAACGGTTCCATCCTTGTGGTGGGGGCAATAATAAAAGGCGTCCGGACGGGCGTTTTCGTGTTCGAGCATTTCGAGAATCCTCCGTTCCACCGCCCTGACTTCCCGGAGGGTGAACATGCCTCTTGCGATGCCGGACTGGTTGGATACGACGACCGCCAGATATCCGGCTTCATGGATTTTCCGGATCGCATCTCCCACTCCCGGACAGAGAACCACGTCTTCAGGCTTGTGCAAATAATCCACCTCTTCATTGATGACGCCGTCCCGGTCCAGAAAAAAAGCTTTCCTCATGATTCCTCCATCGCATTTTCCATACGGATGGAAATATACACCCGTTTTCCGGAAATGATATTTTTCTTTCCGTTGAAATTACGCTTTTTCAGGATAAATTAAGAAGGAAAGGCAACCTCAACCCCGGAAGAATCCATGAAACACACCCCGCTCGAAGAATACGCCGAACTGGATATGGACAGAGAGACGCGCTGCGGCTTTCCCGAATTCATCTATGGAGAAGGAAAAACCGCCGGGCAGCTTCTCGGAATCATGCGCAGTCTCCACGAATCGGGAAAAACGGTGCTGGCCACCCGTGTGAACCCGGAGGCGGTTCCGGCTCTCCTCGCGGAATTTCCGGAGGCGGAGCACGATGCTCTTGCGGCAACGGTCCGGATTGTCCGCTCCATGCCGAAAAAGCGGGGGCGCGTCTGCGTGATTTGTGCGGGAACTTCCGATCTCCCGATGGCCCGCGAGGCCTACCTGACAGTCGATTCCTGCGGTTACGAGTGCGAACTGATCCCCGATTGCGGAATCGCCGGACTTCACCGTCTGATCTCAAAACTCGAACGGCTGCGTACGGCGGATGTCGTGATCGCCGCCGCCGGGATGGAAGGCGCCCTTCCGAGCGTCGCGGCGGGGCTGCTGTCTTGTCCGGTGATCGCGCTTCCGACCCGCGTCGGCTACGGCGCGTCGCTTGGGGGAATCACCGCGCTGCTGGCCATGCTGAACAGCTGTGCCTCCGGGGTGACGGTGGTCAACATCGACAACGGATTCGGCGCGGCCTGCGCGGCGGTCCGCATTCTTTCCCGTCTCCCGGAAAACAGGTGATTTTCCAATCGCTTTACAAGCAACGGCTGGTGAGGTCGGCTTCCCGTATTTTCAGCGATGCCTTTTCAGGGGCGGATCGGCGGCCACTTTCCTGCGCCTGAATTCTCTCGGCGTGAGCCCGGAATGTTTCTTGAAGACGCGGGAAAAGAACGAAAAAGTTCTGTAGCCGCAGGTTTCGGCAATATCGTGGATCGGCATGAAGTCGGTGGAAAGCAGCTGTTCCGCATATTTCAGGCGCGTGTCGATCAGATACTGGATCGGCGTGCATCGAAGATGTTCCAGAAACAGGCGGTTGAGGGTGCGCGTTCCGATGCCATAGCGGCGGGACAGCGATTTCAGGGTATGATGTTCTCCGATGTGGAGGCTGATGTCTCTCACGATGCTCTCGAAATCGTCGGGAATGTTTTCGGCTCCTGCCTGATCGATCAATTCCAGAATGAAGGCGTAGGCGAGCACGGATAATTTCTTGGACAGTTCCGGGTCTCCTTCGGTGGCGAGCTTCTTGATCTGTTCAAAGAAGGAATTGACCCGCGATGGATTTTTCAGACGGAGCAGATCGTGCCCTTTGAGAATTCCCTGATTGAACAGGAACGATACCAGCTGTCCGTTGTTGATCAGGATGATTTTCCGGAAGACGGTCGTGTCTTTCGGAACGCGGTATTGATAATGGAGGCCGGGCCCGAAGATCAGGAGGTCGCCGGGCTTCATCCTCTGTTTTACTCCGGCTTCGGAAATGAGGTATGCGGAACCTTCCGCGACATAGGTCAGCGCCCAGTAGGGATGATGAATGGAAACTTCCGCCCCTGGCTTGAAAAAGGATTCACCGTAGCCGCAAAGCGTGATGGCGTTGGAGTTGAAGGCGGACATCCGGTTATGATCCAGGAGAAAATCCTCCTCGTAATATTGTCCGGAAGTGTGGCGCAGATAAAAACTGATGTTTCTCGGCATGGAAAAATCCCGTTTTCTCATATTTTTTGTCAATATAGTGCTAATTCAATCTATTGCGGAAAACCGTTTTTTCAAGTATAATTATAGCAGGAAAAGAAGAATTATTCCGAAAATGCGATTTGTTTTAATAATTGCAAACGGACGAAACGATAGGAGACGCGTAAAATGTTGAGAAACGGACTTCCGACCGCACTTGACGGGATTTGGGACTTTGCATTTATCGAAGGAGCGACTGCGGAAAGTCTGGATGCCGCAAAGGTTGAGACTCCGGAAACAGCTGTCGTGCCGGGGTGCTATGACGTATCATGCGGGCGCCTCGGCAAGAAAGGTACTGGAGTTTTTCGGCGTAAAGTCTGGACATCGGGACTCGTCAGACTTCGTATAGACGGATGTGGTCTGTGGGGAAAAATCTCATGGGACAACAATGAGATCGGTCAATACGTCAATCCGTGGGGATGCACGGAATGGGTTTTCGATGCCGGAACCGATCGCGAACACATACTCACGATAGCTTTGGACAATGTCCTGCATCCGGGCGAGCCGGTTCTTTTTCACATGGATTACGACATGTACGGATTTTGCGGGGTATTCGGCTCCGTGACTTTGGCCGAACTGCCTGAGGCTTACATCGAACAAGTCCGGATAGTTACGCTGGTCCCGAAAACCGGCGAAGTCTCCGTCAAGATCGTCCTTGCCGGAAATACTTCGGTCTGCCGCCATGTGTCTCTCTCCTTTGACGATACGCCTGCATCCAAAGCCGAACTGACTGGTGCGGAAACCACACTTCTGCTTCATGTGCCTGATCCGCACATCTGGTCCCCTGAAACGCCTCATTTGCACAAACTCCGTATCAATGTCGGCGATGGTCTCTGGGAGGGAAGTTTCGGTCTGCGGACGGTCGAATGCCGCGACGGGCTTTTCCTGCTGAACGGAAAGCCGGTCAAGCTCATAGGCTATAACCGACATGAAAGTCATCCTGAATTCGGAGCCGCCGTTCCAGCATCGCTTATGCTTGAAGATCTGCGCATGATCCGCGAACAGGGATGCAATTTCATACGCGGAAGCCACTACCCGCAGAGGGAAGTTTTTCTGTCGCTGTGCGATCGGCTCGGAATACTGGTCTGGGACGAGGCGCTCGGGTGGGGCGACAAGCCGAACAGGCTCTGCGATCCGGTGTTCCAGGAACGGCAGATTGCACAAGCCGTCTCGATGGTGCATTTCAGCGCCAATCATCCGTCAGTTGTGATATGGGCGTTTCTGAATGAAGCCGATACGCGCACGCCAGAGACACGCGAGATCGTGAGCAGGCTAAAAACCGCGATACTGAACGAAGACAACACGAGGCCGGTCACGTTTGCGACCTGCGTATGCGAGAACTGCACATGTCTTGATCTGGCTGATATCATCTCGTTTAACGTATACCCGGGCTGGTATCAGGATCTGAACAAAATAGATTCCATTGAGAGCATCAAGCCGCGTTTTGACGAGATAGCCGAATTCGCATCGCGTCCAGAATTCCGCGACAAGCCGCTGATGATAACTGAAATAGGTGCCGCCGCGATTCTTGGCCAACACAGCGGAGTCCGTTGGTCCGAGGAGTATCAGGCAAGACTTCTGAAAACGGCGCTGACTTACATACTGAACCATCCGCGCTATTCGGGACTGGCGATATGGCAGTTCTCCAATCACCGCAGCTGCATTCAGGGACCGGTTCTTCTCCAGCATCCTTCCGGGCTTAACAACAAAGGCGTTCTTGATGAGTTTCGACGGCCGAAACTTGCATGGCACGTGATTTCGGAACTGCTTGAGAATTCGCAGACGCAACCCAAAAACAACTAATGTCAAATAAAAAAGGAGATGTAAAATGAAAAACAATTCATTAAGTCAGCCGATGAAAGAATGCATTCTGTCCCCACTTTTACCTGTTTCATATTTGCCTGGAAAACGCATGGATTTTACACTGATAGAACTTCTCATCGTGATCGCGATCATCGCGATCCTGGCAGGCATGCTGATGCCTGCTTTGAACTCGGCGCGGGAGAAGGCCAGAAGCATCAGTTGTATCAACAAACTCAAACAGCTCCATCTTCAGTTTGTCCTTTATACCGACACATACAACAGTTGCGTCCCGTATTACGCAAGCACTACGGACAGCACGCATTTGAAACTCGCCAATTTTATGAACCAGAAATATGATACGTCCGACGGGCTGGCATACAACAAGTATTTTACATGTCCGTCAGATCAGAAGGAAGTCAAAAAACCTTACGGGGGGTATGCGACAAACCCAATTGGAAAAATCAAAACGGCTGACATCAAAAATCCTAAAATGATAATATGGGTCGACGGACATCATTTCCGCATCGAATATTATGAACTGGCCTATGCTGTCGGCGACGAGAAACGAGCTTTGCGCTACAGACACGGACGCGACGATGGCATATATTCGGCTTTGAAAACTGCCGGAACAAGCATCAATTTTGTTTGCTGGGACGGTCGTGCGATTTCCTCTAAAGAACAGATCGCGACCGGATGGAGCGACCGTAATACAAATAAAAACCGTTTCTGGTGGATGCTTGACTCCCAGTAAACAACTTGTCAATAAAACAAACTCGATAAAGAAAAGGAACCAATATTATGAAACGCGCTCTTTTTGTATCAAGTTTCACCTTGGCAATTGTTTTTTCGCTGTTGGCGGAAGACATTGCCGTACCTATTCACTGGCAGACGCATAGACGCATCAAAGACTATGAATATCAAGTTACAGGCGTCGGAATGTATTCCGATGCGGATAAATATGTCTGGGCGCTCAGAATATCGAATCTTCAAGATTTTGTCAAGACTCAGAATGTTCTTATAGGACTTTACTCAGACGTCGACAACAACAAGGCGACCGGGCGTTTTCCAGGCAAAACCGGATGGGATTTTCAGATCAACATCAACCTGAACCAAAAAACGATAAGCGTCATGAACTGGGCAGACAACAAGTGCATCGGGATGCCGCTTTACATTGATGATTATCTTGTTGAAACAAACGGCGACATGCTATACATCGCGGTCCGTAAGGAACCGATTGCACGCGTCAAATTCGGTAGTGAACCGAGCATGCGTATAATCGGAGGCGGTATAGGCAAGACCCTCGCCGAAGTGAATCAGAAGATCGAACTTGAAAAAACTTGCGGCACATTCGAACCGAAATTCAATTTTGTCCGTTTCGGCGGAACAAGACAGATGTTCAAAAAGACTTCGGAAGCTCTGTTGATCCCAAGAACAGACGGGCTTAACGTCTGGAACACTTTTGGCGAACGCTATACCGAAAGCGAGAAAATGCCGCAAGTTACAGGCAAATCTACTGCCATCAAAACATCAGCAGCCCGCGGAGAAGCTGAATCGGCTTTTTTTGCAGTCACGGCTGATAAACCGCTTGTTTCGCTTGAAGTAATTCCCTCCATGCTCAAAAACAGTTCCGGCAAAGAGATAGCGGCCGACAAAATGGTCGTCAAATACATCGGATTCGTCGGAACTCTGCGCGAAGAATATTTTACGGATATTCTTTCGCCTGTTTTCATGAAAAGCAATTCGCTTAACAACTTTGTTGCCTTGAGAGTCAATACACCATACGGGATTCCTGCCGGAATTTACAAAGGTACCATCAAGTTGAAAGTCAACGGCAAAGAAGCCGCGCCGATCCCGTTCGAACATGAAGTCTACGACTTTGACATGCCAGACAGACCTTATTTCAAGACAGCTTACTGTATAAAATCAGGCTACATCAAAAATTATTTCAAGAATATCTCCTCCGCCGAATATATGTCTGAGGATAACGCGCAGTGTAGACTTGCCAAGGAGTTCCGCTTCAGTCCGCGTCTGCTTCTTGCCTCGCCCAAACGCACCTGGAACAACGGCAGACTTTCACAGGACTGGACAAAATTCGACACGGCGCTGAATCAATATCTAAATATCGACAAGTTCACCGTTTTTCAGGATTCCACCTTCCAGCTCGGTTCACATGGAACGCCTTACAAAGATGTTGTTGAAAATTATATGATCAACAAACCTGAATTCGATTCCCGTTTCGGGCAGCTCGTCGGACAGACTTACTCTCACTACAAACAACTGGGCATGCTCGACAAGGTCTTTTTCGTATTCTGGGACGAACCGTATCACACGGTCTATCCTGAAATCAGAACAGCAATCGAAGTCGCAAAGAAATATGCTCCCGGAGTTCAGGCCGGTGTATTCATCGGTCATATCGAACCTGAGCTTGAAAAACACGTGGACATTTGGTTTTCCAGCTTCGGAACTGTTGCGAAACTGCGTGCAAACCCGTCCACAAAGAACAAACGAGTATGGACTTACAACGATGTCGGAGTCAGTGAATTTGTATATCCGGCTTCGGTTCCACGTCTTTACTACTGGCTTGCATACAAATATAATATCGAAGGATATCTGTATTCGGAAATCAACATCTACAATGACAACAGCGATATGAAGCGCAAGGATATCCACTACAACAAATGGGTCAATCACAACTGGTTTTATCCGGGCGTAAAACCCGGCATGACCATGCCTTCTCTCAGAATGGAACTCACACGCGACGGCATTGACGATTTTGACTATATCACCATCTGGAAACAGCTTGCAAAATCCGACAAACTGCCTCGGTTTGCAGAAAAGGCGTTCCCTGACATGGATATTGAAGGCATGATGACGTTCAAGGTAAAAACCAATCGTGAAATGCAGGAGATAAGAGATAAACTCGCACGCGAAATAGTGCGTCTGAAAAACTCAAAATAACTGGAATCAGATCAGACTTCAACGCCACAGACCGGATTCTCGCACAGTCCCTCCAGAGAAAAGACCTTTCCCCGAATGTTCGCACCCGTATCGAAGTCTTGTCTTGGACAACATCCATATTGTCCAGGTGGAGGACAAAAATGGTGTGGGCGGCATCTGGAAGCCCGTCTGGCTGGTTTCGAAAACCGTCAAGAAATAAACGGGAGGCGGGGGCGGGAGACCGACGGATTCCGGAGGTCTCCTTTTGCTGTACTATGGATGGCGGATGCTTTATTCCGTCAGGAATTTGTCCAGATTTTTGAGCCCCCGTTTGACGGCTTTTTCCACGGCTGTGTCCGACGGAATGATCTTGGAAGCTTCCTCTTTGATCGTTTTCAGAAGGGGAGTGTTGATGGAGATAAAATCCTTTGCCGCGGCAAAAAGATTGACAGACGGCTGGTTGAGGGTTCCTTCAAAAGTCAACGGAATCTTGACTCCGCAGATGACCAGAAGAGATTTCATGTTCAGATTTCCCGTGGGCATATCCAGTTTTCCCTGAATGGATTCCATTTCGATGTCTTTCCCACGCAGTGAAATGTCTCGGACGTTCAGACTGCCGCGGTCCAGTGCGAGGTCCACGCTTGCTTTGTCGAACTCCAGGTTTCTCTTTCCCGATACGGCATCGTTGATGGAGGACAGACAAGCATTCATTTCTTTCTTGAACTCCAGTTTCAGTTTTGCCAGATTGATGAAGGAGGGCAGAGCCTCCAGAGGAATCAGAACCAGACGGAAAAGACGGCTCTTGCTGTCCAGTTCGACCGGAACCGACAAGGCTTCCGCCTGAAGTTTCAGCTCCCCGATCAGTTCGGACTGAAGCGATTCTTCCGTGAATTTTTTGCCCTCAAAATGAAAGTCGGCCTGACGGATGGTCAATGCCGCGTTCTTGTTCTTAAACAGGAACGAGATCAGTGGGCCGGCATTCAAATCCTGAATCATTCCCTTGCATTGAAACCTTTTGCCCAATTCTCCGGAAAGCGTGAGTTTGCCGATGGACTTTTTTTCCTTGATGAGAAACAGTTCCGAAGTATGGAGGAGTAAGGTTCCGTCTTCGAGAAATTTTCCATCCGCGGACAGATTCAGGCTGAGTCCCATTCCAGCGGGAAAGGCGTAATTGTTCAACAGAACCATATCCACAACTCCAGTTTTCAGCTCGATCTGAAAAGCCTCCAGCCTGTAGTTGTCCTCCAGAACGAAAACGGCATTCATCCTGAACGGAAGCGAGTTGATGAGAACGGGATCATTCGGAGAAGGGAATGTTTTGATTTCCGCCTCTCCCTCCAGAATGCATTTTTCCCGCGGAAGCAAACGGTCGCCCTGAATACTGCGGATGGTCCACTGCTGGCGTGGCTTGTCGAATGGGTCGTTCAGGACGAAAGTGACATGTTCCGCTTTGAAAATGTGCATAATCAGCGGCGGTTGTTCCGCGGAAGCGGATTCTTTCGGCAGGGAGGCCGACGAGATGGACGGTGCATCGGGGGGCTGGTTCCGCACGACGAGTTTCATGTTGGAAATATATGTGTCCTTCAGGTCGATGGTTCCCTTGAAAAGTCTTCTCAGGCGGATTCCCGTTCTGGCGGTTTCCGCGTCGATGACCGTTCCGCTGCCGTCGGAATAATGAAAGTTCTTCATCTCGAGACGAAGCGGGAAAAAGCTTTCAATGCGCAGATCGGAAGCTTCCATTTTCGCATCGCTCAAATTTGCCGCAAACGGCAGCCACCACGAACGCAGCGCGTAAGGAGTCAGGCTGAAAATTACCGTCAGAAAGAGAAGGAGAACCACAATCCCGGAGGCCAGCAGAAAAATCTTCAGCCTCCTGTGTTTCCCGGGAACGGGCGCGGAAGCCGGTATGGAATTCCCCCCGCCGTTTTTCATGGGACCACCGGCTGCTGCGGACTGGCCATTGTGATCACCGACATGTTCTTGAACAGCAGATTGATGTTTCTTCTCGGGCTGTTGGTCTTGCGGATCTGTTCCAGCGCGGAGACCAGTTTGCGAAGAGTCCTCGGAATGTCTTTTTCAGGCATGAGGACACGGAAAAGCTCTCCTTCGCTGAAGTCGTTCTTATAGTAGATGGCACAGGAAAGCTGGTCCGGAACCAGGATCGAGATGCTGGCAATTTTCAGGTCGGGATAGGTGGTCTTGGTCAGCATGATGAGCTCCACTGCGTTTTCCAGCTTCCGGATGCAGGTTCCCGGCGCATACTGATTGACGTTCTGAAGCCCCACAATGACCGGAAGGCTGTAGGAGATGTCCATGCACCGGGTCCTGTTCATCAGAATGGATTCCGCATCCACGACGAACGGCGACTTCGGACTGTTGATCAGGGCGACGGGGATCCGTTCCAGAATGGAGATCGTCAGCGTGTCCGGGAGAATCCGCGTGATCTTCACCTGCTGGATGGACGGTTCACGCTGGAGGAGACGCGTCCGGAGCTCGCCCGGATTCAGGCTGAAGAGGTTTGTCAGTCCCGGCTGGATTCGGAGAATTTCGCAGAGAAGTTCCTTCTTGTCCTGCCAGAATCCCTTGCTGTCCACACGCACGTCAGTGATGGTGAAACGCTGGTTTCCGGCAAACATGCTTGAAGATGTCTGCCAGACCAGCAGAAACGCCCCGCCGACCAGCAGCAGGATCAGAATGATCGCCAGCCAGATCTTAACGGACCTTTTCTTGAGAAACTCGAACTCCGGTATCTTCATCGAAACCTCGCCTCATTGTAGGACTACACATCCAGATGCATGGACTGTCGATGATATTCCTGAATACTGCAGACTTCCATCCGGTGCATGACACGCAGCGCCTTCAATCCGTCGATGGCGGCATGCAGTCCCTTCAGGGTCGTCGTGATCGGGACCCCCTTGATGACTGCGTGCGCACGCATCTGAATTTCATCCAGACGCGGCGTCACTCCGGTGGAAGGCGTATTGATAATCCATTTGAACTTGTGTGAATTGATGAAGTCGATCAGGTTCGGATGCCCTTCGGAAATCTTGAACATCGGGTTCACGGGAATACCCGCTTCCCAGAGTTTTGTGGCGGTTCCGCAGGTCGCATGGATCACGAAGCCCAGGTCCACAAGCGCACTGGCGTAAGGAACGATGTCGTCCTTGTCCATGTCCCTCACGCTCAGGAAGATATCTCCGGTTTCCGGCAGGGCGTTCCCTGCCGCGATCTGGGTCTTGAGGTATGCCATGCCTGGATTCAGGTCGATGCCCATGACTTCGCCGGTGGACTTCATTTCCGGAGTGAGCACAATGTCGATGCCGGGGAAGCGCACGAACGGGAAGACGGCCTCCTTGGCGCTGTAATGGGCAGGGATGATTTCCTTGGTGAAACGGAGATCCTTGAGCTTTTTCCCGGTCATGACCAGCGCCGCCAGCTTTGCGAGCGGAACTCCGATCGCCTTGCTCACGAACGGAACGGTCCTCGATGCGCGCGGGTTGACTTCCAGCACGTAAACATCATTGCCCTGAACCGCGAACTGGATGTTCATCAGGCCGCAGACATTCAGCGCCTTGGCCAGTTCGAAGGAATCGCTGTGGATCTTGTCGAGCACTTCTTTCGGAAGGCTGACCGTCGGGATGACGCAGGCGCTGTCGCCCGAATGGATCCCGGCCAGCTCCACGTGTTCCATGATCGCTCCGATCACACTGGTTTTGCCGTCCGAAATGCAGTCCACGTCCAGCTCGACGGCGTCTTCCAGGAAACGGTCCACCAGAACCGGGCGTTCCTCGGAGGCTTCCACCGCGTCCGTCATGTATTTGCGCAGGGATTCCTCGTTGTAGACGATCACCATTGCGCGGCCGCCCAGCACGAAGGAGGGACGCATCAGAACGGGATAGCCGATCCGGTTGGCCACGTCCACAGCCTGTTCGATTTTCGTCGCGATTCCGCCGGGCGCCTGTTTAATATGAAGGTTTTCGACCAGACGGTTGAACTCGTCGCGGTCTTCCGCGCGGTCGATGTCGGTGGGGGATGTCCCGATGATTTTGACGCCGCAGGCTTCCAGCTTCTTCGCCAGTTTCAGCGGAGTCTGTCCGCCGAATTGAACAATTACGCCGTCGCATTTTTCGCGTTCATAGATGTGAAGCACGTCTTCCAGCGTCACCGGTTCGAAGTAGAGTTTGTCGCTGGTGTCGTAGTCCGTGGAGACGGTTTCCGGGTTGCTGTTCACCATGATGGTCTCGAAACCGGCTTTCCGGAGGGCGAAGGACGCGTGCACGCAGCAGTAGTCGAACTCGATGCCCTGACCGATCCGGTTGGGACCGCCGCCCAGAATCATGATTTTCTTCTTGCCGGAGTTTTTGACCGGTTCGTTGTATTCGCCGTAGGTGGAATAGTAGTATGGGGTGTAGGCTTCGAACTCGCCGGCGCAGGTGTCCACCAGGCTGTATCCCGGCATCAGGCCGATGGCTTTCCGGGCCTTGTAGACTTCGATGTCGGTGGTTTTGAGAAGGAACGCGATCTGGCGGTCCGAATAGCCGAATTCCTTGACCTGGCGGAACAGCGCGGGATCCTTCTGGAGGTTTTCCAGCGTTTTGGCGGACGAGATTTCATCCTCGAACGAGGCCAGTTCATGAATGTGGCGCAGGAACCATGGATCGATGTTGGTATATTCGTAGACCTTTTCGACGGTCCAGCCGCGTTTGAAGGCTTCACGGATATGGAACATCCGTGCGAAATTCGGACGGATCAGTTCTCCGCGCAGCTGGTCGTCGGTCATTCCGGAATACTTGCCGTCCTTGCCGTCGACGCCCAGCCCGGCGCGCCCGACTTCCAGCGACCGCAGGGCCTTCTGGAGCGATTCCTTGAAGGTCTTGCCGATGCTCATGGTTTCGCCGACCGATTTCATCTGGGTCGAGAGGGTGTTGTCGGCGGTCGGGAATTTCTCGAAGGCGAAACGCGGGACCTTCGTCACGACATAGTCGATGGAAGGCTCGAAGCAGGCCGGGGTTTCGCGGGTGATGTCGTTCATGATCTCGTCCAGCGTGAAGCCGACCGCGAGCTTGGCCGCGATCTTTGCGATCGGGAAGCCGGTCGCCTTCGAGGCCAGTGCGCTCGAACGGGAGACGCGCGGGTTCATTTCCACGATGACCATGCGGCCGTCGCGCGGGTTGATGCCCCACTGCACGTTGGAGCCGCCGGTCTCGACGCCGATGGCGCGCATGACCGCCAGCGAGGCGTCGCGCATTCTCTGGTATTCGCGGTCGGTCAGCGTCTGCGCGGGGGCGACGGTGATGCTGTCGCCGGTATGGACGCCCATGGGATCGAGGTTTTCAATCGAGCAGACGATGACCGCGTTGTCTTTCTTGTCGCGCATGACTTCCAGCTCGAATTCCTTCCAGCCGATGATCGACTCTTCGATCAGGACTTCCGTGTTCATGCTGGCGTTCAGTCCGCGGGTGACGATTTCCTCGAATTCCTTTTCGTTGTAGGCGATGCCTCCGCCGGTTCCGCCCAGCGTGAAGCCCGGACGGATAATCAGAGGCATGGAACCGATCTTCCTGGCGACCTCGAGCGCTTCCTTCATGCTGTGCGCCGATCCGCTCCTCGGCATATTCAGACCGAGCGACGCCATGGTTTCCTTGAACAGCTGACGGTCTTCCGCGCGCCGGATGACTTCGGCTTTCGCTCCGATCATTTCCACGTGATACCGGTCCAGAATGCCGGAGTCGTACAGCTCCAGCGAAAGGTTCAGCGCGGTCTGCCCCCCGAGGGTCGGCAGAAGGGCGTCCGGACGTTCTCTCCGGATGATTTCATGGAGGATGTCTTTTGTAAGGGGTTCTATGTAAGTGCGATCCGCGAAATCCGGATCGGTCATGATGGTGGCGGGATTGCTGTTGACAAGCAGAACTTCATAGCCTTCTTCCTTGAGGGATTTACAGGCTTGCGTTCCGGAGTAGTCGAATTCACAGGCTTGTCCGATAACAATCGGACCGGAGCCGATGAGCATGATCTTTTTAATATCGTCTCTTTTTGGCATGGCGCACATTCCATTCTGAGGGTGTTGTTTCAGCTTCCGGGAATTCCGGCATGCTTCCGGAGTTATAATATATCACAGGATTCCTTTTTTTTCCACAGGGATTTTCTGAAATCACGGATTTTCCCATCGGGAATGTTTTTTTACGTCAGGAATGAGCTTCGCAGCAGGGGTGCCTCCGACGGATTTTGCCTCTTTCGATTTTCAATTCATAATGAGTTTGTTTTTGTCCTTCAGTCGTCAGGGGGTTTTTTCCGTGGATCACTCCCGGTCCAGACAAACGATTCGTCTCTGCATGTTGCTTTTCACAGCGAAAAGGAAAACAGCATGCCGAGATGCAAAATGAACTCAATCCGCGGAAAATATAAATAAGGAAAATGGCAAAAAATGAAGATTATAAAAATATTCAGAAAAAATTTATGAGAATCGCAATTGAAATGACTGCAATTCAGAAATATAATAATAGCTTATGTTTACAAAATCAAATGTCATAAACGGAGATCACTGAAATGGCGTATATCGATTGGCTGATAGTACTGGTTCCTCTGGTAATTATCCTGATAGTATCCCTGAATACCAGCAAATATATGAAAAGTGTGGCGGAATTCATGGCCGGAGGCCGTCTGGGCGGACGTTACCTCATCTGCAACGCCAGAGGTGAAACAGGGATGGCCGTCATCAGCATGGTCGCCCTTTTCGAAATGTTCCATGAAGCGGGCTTCACCATCACATGGTGGTCGCAGATGACGATCCCGCTTGGCCTCTTCATCGCCCTGACCGGATACATCTATTACCGTTACCGCGAAACCAGAGCCATGACGCTGGCGCAGTTTTTCGAGATGCGTTACAGCAGAAACTTCCGTCTTTTCGCTGGGTTTCTCGGATTCCTTTCCGGTGTGGTCAACTACGGCATATTCCCGGCCGTCAGCGCCCGATTTTTCGTTTACTTCTGCGGCCTCCCGCAGAAAGTCAGCGTATTCGGGTGGTTCAGCATAGAGACCTTCATTATAGTCATGGCGATATATTTGACGCTGGCGCTTACCATGACATTGACCGGCGGGCAGCTTGCCATCATGATAACCGACTGTCTGGAAGGCCTGATCGCTCTTGTGATGTATCTTTTCATTATCGTTACGCTCTTCGTGATTTTCAACTGGCAGGAAATTCAGGATGTGCTTGCCAGCGCCCCCGCCGGGAAATCCATGCTGAATCCTTTCGACATAGCCAAAGCCAAGGATTTCAATATATGGTATGTTCTTATCGGCGTGATGAGTTCGATATACGGAGTCATGGCATGGCAGGGCGGACATGCTTTCAATTCCTGCGCAAAAAATGCCCACGAGGCGAAAATGGGTGCGATCCTCGGAACATGGCGCAATGCGACCAAAGGCGTCATGATCACGCTGCTGGCCATATGTGCGGTAACGTTCCTGAAACATCCCAATTTCTCGGAAGGCGCCGCCAATGTGCAGAACGTCCTGTCCCAGATAAGCGATCCGCAGATACAAAGCCAGATGCGTATGCCGGTTGCCATCAGTTTCATGCTTCCGATCGTCATTAAAGGCATGTTCTGTTCGCTGATGTTTTTCGGGCTGCTCTCGTGCGATGGTTCTTATCTCCATTCGTGGGGGAGCATATTCATTCAGGACATCGTGATGCCGCTGCGCAAGAAGGCGCTGTCTCCGCAGCAGCATATTTTCCTGCTTCGGGCGGCGGTAATAGGCGTGGCTGTGTTTGGATTTTTCTTCAGTATATTTTTCAGGCAGACCGAGTATATCCTGATGTTTTTCGCGATTACCGGTGCGATATTCCTGGGCGGAGCCGGTTCCGTGATTGCCGGCGGGCTTTACTGGAAAAAAGCCACGACGGCGGGCGCCTGGGTCGCGATGATATCGGGTTCCAGCCTTGCCGTTGCCTCGATCATTCTTCAGCAGTCCTGGACCTCTGTTCAGCCTCGTCTCGCTGCTCTTTTCCCGACATTCAGTCTTGTCGTAGATCACCCGGATAAATTCCCGATCAACGGACAGGTCATGTATTTTTATACAATGGTGATTTCGATCCTGCTGTTTGTGGTCGTGTCGCTCCTGACCTGCCGGAAAAATTACAATATGGAAAAACTGCTGCATCGCGGGCAGTATGCTGTCGCCGCCGACAAGGTTGAAGTCGTCGAAAAGAAAAAACGTTCTCTCAATATGATTCTCGGAATCGACAAACATTTCACGCCTTTTGACAAAGTAATCTCCTACAGCGTTTTCGGCTGGTCAATGTTCTGGTGGTTCATATTCATCGTTGGCACAATATGGAATTTCATTCACCCCTGGCCAATCCTCTGGTGGGATTTCTATTGGAAATATCACACGATCGTCATTCCCCTTGTGATCGGTTCCATTACCACAATATGGTTCTTGTGGGGCGGCATACGCGATCTTATCGAACTCTACCGGGAACTCAAAACTTATCAGTCGGACAAACTGGATGACGGAACTATTTCCGAGGAAGACAAGGAAGAGCTTGAGTCCGAAATAAGTCCAATCGGCGTTCCTCAGCGCGAAGTGAACGAACCCGCCGATGAATATCCTGTAAAATAAAATTTTTCCATCCGTCATGTCCCCGGTTTTGCGCTGTGCCCGGACGCGGACGCAGACTTTTCAGGAGCAGCCGATTATCCGGAGAAAGACGGAGGTTGTATCATTTCTCCCTTTCCAAAAAAATGGGAGGTAATGCGTTATCCGCGGGGAAATAAGGACGGCATTCGGGATAATTCCGTAGAAAAGTTCTTATCGAATTCCTGTCCCATATATATCTTTTTCTGCTGATTCCCAGAAAGGGGGTCAGTTCAATTTGTCTCATGACCGGCAGAAACAACTCCTGTTCCTGAAGGATATATGGTTGATGAAATTTTCTTGTCAGGCTCTTTTGGGGATCTTTTATATTGACGAAGAGATAAGATCCGGAAAAGATGAAATAACAGAGAACCAAGCAGAAAAATCCCCCGGAGAAGATTAGATATTTTTTCACTCGGTCATTCATTTTTGCATTGAAATATTCTTTTTTTGCTTTCCGGACTCTTGATGAACGGAAGAAAAGAGATTCTTCAACTATAATCTACTCCGGGCGAGAGGGATGTCAAGGGCTGATTTTTAGATGGAGTTTGTCCGCTCCGATATTCATGAGGTGGAAAATTCGGATGAGGCTGAGGAAAAAATACGGATTTTTGCGGAAGGGTCATTGACGAAACCGCTTCCCGCGTGTATTGTTTTGAATCGGAAATATTTGCGATACCGCTGCGTATCGGAAGCTTACCGGGAACCCGTTTTGGGGAGATGTGCACAGGAATGAATGTGATTAATACAGAGATAGAAGGAATACGGATCCTCGAACCGCGCGTATTCGGAGACGCCCGGGGATATTTTTTTGAAGTCTGGAATGAAGAGGAATTCAAAGAGGCGGGGATCGATGTCCGTTTTATTCAGGACAATGAGTCCAAATCCCGCTTCGGGGTTCTTCGCGGACTCCATTATCAGCTCCCTCCATATACCCAGGCAAAACTTGTGCGCGTGATTCAGGGAGCGGTGCTGGACATCTGTCTGGATATCCGCCGGGGATCGCCGACCTTCGGACAGCATTTTTCAATCGAGCTTTCCGGCAACAACAAGCGTCAGGTATTTATTCCCCGCGGGTTTGCGCACGGATTCGTGGTGCTTTCCCCGGAAGTGATTTTCGCCTATAAATGCGACAACGGCTATATGCCTTCCCATGAGCGCGGAATCGCGTTCGACGATCCCGACCTGAAGATCAACTGGGGAATCAAGCCCGCCTCCATGCTTCTTTCTGAAAAGGACCGGCGCAATCCCCTGCTGAAGGACGCCGAACTGCTGGACAATGAAGGTCCGGAGGCCGCGTCATGAAGGTTCTTCTGACCGGAGGCCGCGGCATGCTCGGCCGGACTCTGGTTTCCGAGCTTTCCGGCTTCGAAGTGATTCCCACCGATCTGCCCGAGGCGGATATCACCGATCCCGCCGCGATGGACTGTCTTCTGAAAGATGCCCGCCCGGAAGCGGTAATCCACTGTGCGGCCATGACCGCGGTGGACAAGTGCGAGACGGAAAAGGAGTTTGCTTACCGCCTGAATGCGTTCGGGACGGCGAATGTGGCGTCCGCCTGCCATCGGAACGGGGTCCGGCTGATTGCGATTTCCACGGATTATGTGTTCGACGGCGCGCTTGACCGTCCCTACCATGAATTCGACGTGCCGAACGGAGGCGCTACGGTCTATGGACAGAGCAAGTTCGCGGGAGAGCAGCAGGTCCGGTCGCTCTGTCCGAATCATGTGATAGCGCGGATTTCGTGGCTGTACGGCAAGGGCGGTCCGAGTTTCGTTCATGCGATGGTCAAGCTGGCCGACGGCTCACGCCCGGAACTGAAAGTAGTCAACGACCAGATCGGGAATCCGACCAGCACCGTGGCCGTGGCGCGGAAACTCCGTGAGATTCTGAAGCGTCCGGAACTGGCGGGGACTTTTCATCTGACTTGTGAGGGGGAAGCCACCTGGTATGAATTCGCGTGCGAGATATTCCGTCAGCTCGGGATTGAGCAGAAGGTGATCCCGTGCGGCACGGCGGATTTTCCGCGTCCCGCGCCGCGTCCGGCGAATTCACGTCTGGACAAGATGATGCTGCGTCTGGCCGGATTGACGCCCATGTCCGGCTGGAAAGAGGCGCTGAAGGAGTTCCTTGTGTCGGAGTTCTGATCCGATATTCCGTTTGCATGTCCGTCAGTCGGGCACGGAGGAAACTGCTTATACTTGTGCGGGAAGAGTATTTTTTTCACTTGAAAAAAAAATCGGAACATGTATTGTAACTCACTGACCGCTTTATCGTCAAATTAACTTCGGGAAAGAAAAATGAGACTCGAAATGACTTCGAGCGCTTTTTTGTCGGGAAACTGGCAGGAGTGCTTGAAAGAGTGCCGCACCTTTGCGGATTCCGTCGGCTTTGAATTCGGAATCCAGCTGCATAATACCGCACCGGCTGAACAAATCGAAGCACTTGGAAAGGCCGGCGTTCCGCTCAGCGCGCATGGTCCCTTGAACCAGAAGAAGAACTGGAATCTTGCGACCCGGAAGACCGCCGAGACGTTCAAGGCAATCGAGGAAAATATTCGTCTGTTTGAACGGCTGAAGATCGACAAGGTCGTTTTTCACGGCGCTCATATGTGCGATGAGAGTCCGGATGCCTTCGGTCACGGGAAATCGTACCATGAGGCCATGCTTCCGGTTTTTCGTCCGGAATTCTCCATGTTTGAAGGATACATGTACAATTCGGATTTCACCGGGCACCCGGAATTCGCGGGACGGCTGGCGATTCTGAAGGAAAATCTGGACATTCTGCGGACGAGGTATCCGGGCTTCCTGATCTGTCTAGAAAACGATTTTCCGGCTTATGGCAGCGCGGGGATGTTTTTCCGTGACATCGGATCGCTCGGTCATCCGCTGTGTCTGGACACCGGGCATCTCTGGATTTCCACGCACCTGATGGATCGCGATTTCCAGAGGGAAATCGGGACGGCCCTTCGTTCGGGGAATGTTCGGATGTGCCATTTTCATGCATCGGTCTACAATGATTCCATCCCCAAGAACAAATGGTCCGACGGCCATAAAAAGTTGTCCACGCCGAACCCGAAAATGGAACTTGAGTGCGTGGCAAAGAAAATCCTGAAAGGCGGAGTGGACTACTTTGTCCTGGAGATTCCTGAAGGATCGGCGGAAGACCTTAAAACATTGTACGGATGGCTGACAAAATAAGAAATAGAACCCAGCAGGATACAACCCCAAAAAACAAGGAAGAGTCATGAACGAAGAACTACAGAAGCTTCTGAACCTCCTGAATTGCGGATCGCTTTCCTTCGAACCGTATGTCGTGCTCGATGGAAAAGCGGAAAAAGCCTCGAAAGCCAGTTTTCAAATCCGGAAGGAAAATGGAAGCGCCCGGATTTCGTGCGAGTATGACAGCGGGTTCAAAGACGATCTGTATCTGAGTTTTTCCGGGAAGGAAATTCTGTGCCGCCGCGTTTTTCAGAACGGAAGCGGAGAATACCGGAATGTGACGGAACTGGGACTTTCCATCGGGGGAATCGGCTTCGGCAAAACGCTCCGCGACGACTTTTTCTATCATAATGAAAACCCGCGGATCTATGAAGTCATGACTTTTCCCGTGGACTATAAGAGAACCGCGCAGGATGCGAAGGACACGTCTTTCGATGTCCAGGCGGGGAACCGCTGGGCGGACCCCGGCGTGGTCTGCGAACGGATCGGGCGCAGTCCCTACCAGCCGTTTCCGGCGATTCTGCTGAGCAACTACGGGACCACTCACGGACTGGTTCACGGCACGTTGAGCCAGCGGGTGTTTTTCCATAATTATCTGGTGTCGCATGAGAACAACGCCGTGAAACTGGAGATTTTTTCCGGGTTCAAGGATGTCGGCGCCCTTCGTGTCGCGCCCGGCCGGATTCTGGTCGATGAATGGTATCTGGGAACCACCGGGCACTCGGACAATGTGGAGCGGATTTTCGAAGAGTATGCGGACGTGCTCCGGAAAAAACTGCCGCCGATGTACGGGGCGACGAAAATCAACCGGACGAATATGGTCTGGGGTTCCTGGAACGACGGCATTTTCCGCGACATCCACGAGGATATGCTGCTGGAGGAGGCCGGGTTCCTCAAGAAAAACTTCCCGACGGTCCACTGGATGCAGATCGACGACGGTTACGCGGTCAACGTTCCGCCCGCTCACGGGCTCGGAGTGCCTTACGAGGGGCCGGACGGCGTGGACAAAAAGAAGTTCCCCCACGGGATGCGCGGGTTTACTGACAAACTTCGGGAAGCCGGGCTGCGTCCGGCACTCTGGATCGGGGGATTCTGTTCGGTCAAGACGCCCATTTTCAAGGAGCATCCCGAGTGGTTCATCGACTATTCCTACCGTGTCAAGGAATCCCAGCCGCTCGATGTGAGCCTTCCGGAAGTCCGCGAATACATGAAGAAGGCGCTGGACACGCTTTGCCTCGAATATGGGTTTGAAGGCGTCAAGCACGACTTCTGGAGCTATGCCTTCGAGGACAGCCACGATCTCTATCACAACAAGGAGGCCTCCGGGTATGAATGGCGCGACTGGTGGCTGAAGGAAGTCCGCAAGCGCATCGCTTCCGACGGCTATTTCCAGACGGGCTGCGACATCGTGATGGGCAATCCCTTCCTCGGCGAGTTCTTCACCAACTACCGTTACGGAATCGACATCGGATCGGGCAACTGGGACTACGTCAAGACCAACTTCCTGTGGGGAATCGCCTGTTTCGCCACGCATACGGGCGACCTCTTCGTCCCGAACAGCGATTCCGTCGGACTCTTCCCCGGACTGAACGACACCGAGGCCATGTTCTGTCTGAACTACTGCATCACGACCCACTCCATGGTGGAGATCGCCGGGCGCCTGAGCCAAAATTCCGATTCGCCCCGCTTCTCGACCTTGAGGAAAGCCGTCTGCAATCCGAACAACGGGCAGGACGTGTACCTGGCGCGCTATGACTACCGGGACCAGAAGAAGAAAACGCCCGACGTCCTGTATTTCAAGACGCCGCATTTCTGTCCGGCGGAAGGGCAGGCTGCACTGCCGGTGCGGACGGTCGGACTGTTCAACATCGAAGATTCGTCCAAGATGGTTTCATTCAACCCGAAGGACCTTGCACTTACGCCCGGAGAATACATTCTTACGGACGTCTGGAGCGGAGAGCAGTTCCGTTTTGCCGGGGAGTTCTCGGTGGAACTGCCGGCACACGGAAGTCGTCTTTTCGCGGTCAGCAACGGACGCGGCGCCCAGCTTCTCGATGCCAACATCCGGATCAACCGGAGCACGATGACGGGCAGCCGTCTGAATCTGGAAGTCGATTACGGCATGGATGCGGAACTTCGGTTCAACCAGAATCCGAGTTCGGTCTCCTTCAACGGCTCCGCCCTGAATGTCCGCTTTGCAAACGGGAATCTTTGCGTGAAAGTTCCTTCCGCGGGAATGCTTGAAATTCACTGGTGATTCAGAAGGCCGTCCGGATCATTTCCCCTACTTACAAATTCACAAATTTACAAATTCAGAACTTCTGTTTGTAGGGGTTAGTCTTGAAAGGATGAGTGTCTTTCCGCAGAATGATGAAGGCGCCGTAGTGGAAACGGCCTCCATCCTTGAGGAATTTCACCAGAGTGTGCTGAAGACTGGTCCGGAGCGGGACGGTCCCGATTCCGTCGCGGGCGGCTTTGATGCCGAAGCAGCGGAAGACGGTATCGGCCTCGCCGGGGAAGGAAATCAGATAGGAACCCCGCTGGAAAGCGAGGATATTGGATTCGCGCGGGAGGATTTTCTGGAGCTGAGGATCAAGAATCCAGGAATCGCAGAAGAAGGCTTTCCACGGGTATTCGGGCAGATACTTTGCGAAGAAATCGCAGGCCCGGCGCATGGAATCATGACAGGTTTCCGGATTCAGCGGTCCGCATTCCGGAATATGGATGTTGATGACCGGGTCGCCGGGCGAAAGAACCAATTCCCATTCCGTCTTGAGGAGCTCGGAAGGATGTTTCTGCGCCCGTCCGTCGGGAGTGACTTTGTTGCCTGCCCAGGATTGCGGATGGTCCGCAAAGGAACTGGTCCAGCTTCCGGGGGAGGGCTCTTCCTGAAGGTCGTCCGTAAGTCCTTCCGCGGTGAAGCGGACGGCATCCGAAACCATGGCGACGGTTTCATCGGTGTGGCGGTTCCGGAAGACTTTGATCTTGCACGGAAAGCGGAGGCTTGTATTGAACTGGAGGCGTCCGAAGCTGAGGAGCGTCAGGTTGATGTGGTTCTGGAACCAGCCGACGACCATCCACGCGAAACCGGGAGTGCCGAAATTGCGTTTGTGGTGGGCGACCCAGACCGCCAGATCGCTGAAAATCTCATCGCGCATTTCCTCGGGCCAGCCGCGTTTTTTGTAACGCTCGAAAGCCAGCGGAATGCCGGAAAGAATCAGAAGATAATAGAAAACGCCGCGAAGACCGTCGCCGAGAAGGCGTCCGAGCTTCGGGTTTTCGGGCAGGACCTCATGAAACGGAAGTTCCTGCACGTAAAGATGATCGTGGAGTTCCCAGAGCAGACGGACAAAGGACTCCTTGTGAAGAAGGACTTCCTTCAGACGGAGAATCTCTTCGACGTCATGCTCTTCAAGACAGGCGATGGCGGAATATTTCCGGATGAAATCGTCACGCAGGAACGGTATTTTGTCCACGCCCGGAAAATCGGCGTCCTTTCCTGTCGTCATAATCAGGAAACTCCCAATGCTTTTTTTACCGCGTCCAGCGTGGGGGGGATCTGGACGGGTTTATTGGCGAAGGTTCCCTTGATTCCCTGACCGCCGAGGGTGTCCTTGTGATACCCGATGACGGCATCGGGATCCTTCAGGATGTTGCCGGTGAGAATGCCGATCACGGATTCGTCGGGGCCGATCACTCCATTGTCCGCCAGCTTTTTAGCTCCGGCAAGGGAACAGCAGGAAGCGGGTTCCGCGCCGATACCGGCCGCGTCGAGTTTGGCTTTGGCGTCCATGATCTCCTGTTCGGTGACCTCTTCCACGGTGCCGTTGCTCCATTTGACCGCGCGGAGGGATTTTTCCCAGGAAACCGGGTTGCCGATCTTGATGGCAGTGGCGATCGTGTCAGGATTTTTGACCGCTTTGAACGGGGTGTGTTGAGTCCACATCGTATAGAGCGGATTGGCGCCGGATGCCTGAATGACGGCGATTCTCGGAATCTTGGAGATGATGCCGAGTTCATGAAGTTCCATGAGCGCTTTGCCGAGGGCGCTGCTGTTGCCGAGATTGCCGCCGGGGATGACGAACCAGTCCGGCACCTGCCAGTCGAGCTGCTGGAGCGTCTCGATGCCGATGGCCTTCTGTCCTTCGATCCGGAACGGATTGATGGAGTTCAGCAGATAAATCCCCAGTTCTTTGCAGACCTCCTGAACCAGCGTCATGGCGTCATCGAAGTTGCCTTCGATCTGGAGGGTTTTCCCGCCGTATGCGAGGGCCTGCGCGAGTTTGCCGTAGGCGATTTTCCCCTCGGGAATGAAGATCACGGACTGCATTCCGCTGACCGCCGCGTAGGAGGCCATGCTGGCGCTGGTGTTGCCGGTGGAGGCGCAGGCGACGGTTTTCGCATTGAAGAGTTTCGCCGCACTGGCGCCGCATGTCATGCCGCGGTCCTTGAAACTGCCGGTCGGATTTTCTCCTTCGTGCTTGAAGAAAAGGCGGGACAAGCCGGCCCATTTTCCGGCCGATCCGGCGGGATAAAGACGGGTATTGCCTTCCTGACGGGTGACGATTTTATCATCGGGCGCGTCGAGGATGAGTTCACGGTAGCGCCAGACGCCGGAGGATTCAATGCCGCGTTTCATGCCCCAGCGTTTTTCCCAGAGTGCCTTGAGGCGGGCGCCGTCCACTTTGGAGAGGTCGCGTTTCACATCCAGTATGCCGCCGCAGTCGCAATTGTAACGGAGTTCGCCGATATCGTAAGTTTTGCTGCATTTGACGCATTGCAGACAGGATTCGATCTTCATCATTTTTCGTTTCCGCTGTTAGGTTTTATCTTCTTGCTATCTTGAATATGTAAATTGCGCCGAAAATCTGATACAGGGCGGGAGGAATCCAGACCAGATACTGGGGAAAAACCTTCGGAGTATCCGCGAGGGCATCGGAGATCAGCACGCCGCCGAAGTAAGCGCCCGCCAGCAGCACGCTCAGGAAGAGTCCGACGGAAGTTTCGCGGCGGCTGGTCCGGATCGCCAGAGGCATTCCGAGCAGAAGAAACGCGATCGGGGCCAGCGCCAGCGCCACGCGCTGATTGAGCTCGACTTCCAGGTCCGTGGTGGAAATGCCCCGTTTTTTATCGAGGCTCAGGCGGGCGAGAATTTCCATGAACATCAGGAATTTGCCGCGTCTTGTCACGTTTTCGGAGTTGAAATTCTTGCCGTAATCGATCGTGAAGGTCAGTTCCTTGGAAAAGGTGTGGCGCATCACCTTGCTGTCGCCTTCATACGCGGCGATGGTGGCGTTCTGGAGGACCACGTTGAGGACCTGTCTTTCCTTGTCGGCTTCCACCACGCCGCTGGCGGCGGTGATGTCCTGTTCCCAGCTACCCTTGGCTCCCATCCGGTAGACCTGCACTTCCTTGATGACTTTGCCGTCCTTCCCGCCGATGTAGATCAGGAGGTCGTTGAACTTCACGGGAATCCCGGGTTCGAAAATGGCGGTCGGCTGGTCGACGAATACGTTTTTGACGAGCTGGCGCGCCAGGCCCAGATAATGCGGCCCGATCTGAAGCTGGAGATAGAGACAGACGCAGGTCAGCAGGAAAGCGATCACGATGATCGGGGAGACGATCTGGAGAATGGAAATTCCGGAAGCCCGCATGGCGGTGATCTCGTTGTCCGCGGAAAGGCGTCCGAACACCAGCATGACCGAGACCAGAGCAGCCCACGGAATGGTGAAGGCAAGGACGATGGGCATGACGTAGAGAAGGAACATGAAGGCGTTCTGTGCGGGGACGCCGCTGGAAATATATTCGAAGACCTTCATCAGACGGGCGCCCGTCATTCCGAAGGTAAGGATTCCCATCGCCATCAGAAAGGTGGCAAGGAAAGCCTTCGTCACATAGATGTTCAAAGTTTTCATCGTATGCCGCCAGAGGTTTTTCACAAGTTTCATTACAGTAAAGACCCGTACAATTTAGCATGAAAAACTCAAATGGAAAGGAAAAGAAACAACCTTTTTTGAAGAAAAGAAGAAAATTGTTTCAGGAATTTTCGCTTTCCTGTTTGGAAAAAGACGGATTTCGTGGTATTGTAAGGGTTCAGAAAAACGTCTACAACAGGAGGAGTTTTCTTCATGAAGATTTTTAACTTCAACGCAGGGCCCGCGATGATGCCGGCGGCCGTCATGGAAAGAGCTCAGAAAGAGTTCTGCAACTTCAACAACACAGGATGCGGCATCCTCGAACACTCTCACCGCGGCAGTGCCTTTCAGGGCGTTCTGGACAAAACAAACCAGAACATCCGCGATCTGTTCGGCGTTTCCGACAACTACGATATCGTCTACATTCAGGGCGGCGCCAGCATGCAGTTCGCCATGATTCCGATGAACCTTCTCCAGGGCGCCGCCGATTACGTCGACACCGGCACGTGGTCCTCCAAGGCCATCAAAGAGGCCAAGGGCTTCGGCGAGGTCCGCGTGGCCGCGCAGAGCAAGGACACCAAATACGACCACATTCCCGCGTTCTCCGAATGGAAACTTTCCGACGACGCCTCCTATGTGCACATCACCAGCAACAACACCATCTACGGGACCCAGTACCAGTCTTTCCCGAAGACCAAGGCTCCGCTGATCGCCGACATGTCCAGCGACATCATGTCCCGCCGTCTGAATGTTTCCGACTTCGGTCTGATCTATGCCGGCGCCCAGAAGAACCTCGGCCCCAGCGGTCTTGCGCTGGTCATCATCCGCAAGGACCTTGTCGGACGCACTCCCGCGAACGTTCCGACCATGCTCCGCTATGAAACCTATACCTCCGAGAATTCCCTCTATAACACTCCGCCCACCTTCGGCATCTACATGATCTGTCTCGTGACCGACTGGATGAAGGAAGTCGGCGGCCTCGAAGCCATTGAAAAGAGGAACGATGAGAAGGCGGCTCTCCTGTATGGTGCCATCGACGGTTCCAACGGTTATTTCAGCACCCCGGTCAGGAAGGACAGCCGTTCCAAGATGAACATTGTCTTCCGTCTGCCGACCGAAGAGCTGGAAGCCAAGTTCCTCAAACTCGCCTCTGAATCCGGCATGATCGGCCTCAAGGGGCACCGTTCCGTCGGCGGCGTCCGTGCCAGCATCTACAATGCGATGCCGCTCGAAGGCGTTCAGAAACTCGTTGAACTGATGGAGAACTTCCGGAAGAGCAACTGATTCGTAATTTCGTCTGGCGGACGGGGGGGCATCCCGTCCGCCGTCCGTCCAATCCGGTAAAAGGAGGAAAGCAGCCATGCTTCAAAGCCTGTCCGTTGTCAATGGCAAAATCAAGCAGGACACCTCCGGATTCCCGCATCTGGACATCTATACCAGTCCGGATGAAGCGGAACGCCGCTATCTGATCGATGTCTGCGGGGTGGACGAGCATACGCTGCTCTCCTCTACCGACCCGGATGAAACCCCCCGTATCGAGTTCGAGGACGCCCATACCGCCGTTATTCTCAAGTATCCGAAGAATTATTCGGCCGAAGACAATTTCTTCTTCCGTGTCAAATCCATGGGGATTTTCCTGTTCCCGCCTGACCGCATCATCATCGTCGTGGACGATCAGGTTCCGCTTTTCACAGGACGCGTCGTCGGAAATCTCCGCTCTCCGCAGGATCTCCTGCTCCGGACCTTCTTCCAGACCATCCGCCATTTCGAGACTCATCTGCGCATCATCAACATGTGCAGCGACGAACTGGAGCATGAAATCAGCAAGTCCTCCGGCAACAAGAACCTTCTGGACATGTTCACTCTCGAAAAAGGTCTGGTCTACTATGTCAACGCCCTGAATGGCAATGGACGGGTCATCGAACGCATGAAGGCCGCCGCTTCCAAGATCGGCTTCACCGAGGACAACCTCGAGCTGCTGGACGACCTGGCCATTGAAAATCAGCAGTTTCTGGACCAGGCGCAGGTTTATTCGCAAGTGCTTTCGGGCCTGATGGACGCCCGGGCTTCCATCATCAACAACAACCTCAGCGTCATGATGAAGAACATGAACGCCATCGTGATCGCTGTTTCCGTCCCCACCTTCGTCACGGGAGTCGGGGGCATGTCCGAGTTTTCCGCCGTGATCGGGTCGACTATGAAGTGGTATGTCGCCTATCCTCTCTTTTTCGGCAGTATGCTTTTCTTTGGATTTTTCATCTACTGGGTGATCCAGCGCTATTACAGCGACCGCTGAACTGAATTTTCAGAAAGGAGTCTTCCGATGCCCATCTACGAATACATCTGTTCCGACTGCAACCATCAGTTTGAAGCATTGGTCCGGAATTCAAAAGAAACTCCGGCCTGTCCGGAATGCAAATCCACCCGGCTGAAGCGGAAACTCTCCACCTTCTCCGCCTCCGTTCCCGCATCGCACGGCGGCTGCGCCCACCAGTCCGTCTGTCCTTCCGCTTCTTCCGCTTGCGGATGCGGCGGCGGTTGCGGACACAAGCACGGGTGACCATGAATAAAAAGGAACTGACCGCGATCATGAACCAGCTTGGCGTTGTGCCGAGCAAAAAAATGGGACAGAATTTTCTGGTCGATACCCACTTTATCGAAAGCATTGTACGCGCTGCCCGCATTACGGAAAAAGACCGTATTCTGGAAGTCGGTCCCGGGTTCGGCGCTCTGACCGAATCCCTCCTGCGGACGGGCGCCGAGGTCGCCGCCATCGAGTTCGACCGCAAAATTGCCGCCTGGCTCCGGGAACGTTTCAAAGATACGCCGCTCCGCCTGATCGAGGGCGATGCATGCAAGGAAAATATCCATGCGATTTTCGACCCGGACGCTCCATTCCGTCTGGTTTCCAATCTTCCTTATTCCGCCGGAACGGTGATTGTCGCGAATATGCTGACACTCAAAAATCCGCCGTCGGACATGCTGGTCATGCTCCAGAAAGAGGTTGGAATGCGTCTTTCTTCCGCGGAGGGCGAATCCGAATACGGCTCCCTTTCCGTCCGTGTTCAGGCCATGTATACGGTGGAGAATGTCCGCACGGCTCCCCCGGACCTCTTCTTCCCGAAACCCGATGTCGACTCGAGCATTCTCCGACTGACCCTCCGGAAGGATCGCCCTTCTCCCGAACTTTTCAAAAACCTGACCACACTGGTGCGGGTCGCTTTCGCTCACCGGCGAAAAAAAATGTTCAAACAGATCGCGGCTGTGTATGGAGACGCCGAGGTGACCCGTGCCATGAACGAGCTCGGAATCAGCCTCGACATCCGGGCGGAAAAGATTTCCCCGGCCCTCTTCCTCAAACTGGCCGCCCTCCTGACCCCCTCCTGACAGGTCTTTTTCAGTCCGCGTTCGGAATTTTCGGAAATCATCGTTTCCCGTTGAAACGGAAATTGATCTTATTGTTTTTCCCTGCCGGAGATTCCGATTTCATCCAGTGCGGATGAATTTCAAAAAAATCTTTTTTTTTCAATTCAGGGGTTGACAATTCCTGAAAACGCAGTTATAATTACTATATAAAATGATTTTGTATACAATGATTATATAGGATAATCCCATGGCTGGACAAGTATCACTGAAAAGCATTGCGGAAGCCTGTTCCCTGTCGGTTTCCACGGTGTCGCAGATTCTGAACGACAAACCGAACAATTTCAGTTCGGAGGAGACCAAGCGGCGCGTGCGGGAAGCTGCCCGGAAACTCGGATACCGGACCAACTTCGGCTATAAACTCATGCGCGGACAGGAAACCAGAACGTTTGCAATCTTGACATCCATGCAGCATATGAAAACGGAAGAACATATCCGCGAACTGGTCATCAATCTGATGAGCGAACTCAATCAGCGCGGCTATGCCTCCTATTTTTCCCCGATGGGAAACAATCTTCAGGAAAATCTTGACGGGATACGCGATTTTCTGGTCCGGGGGGTCGAGCATTTCATCATTCTGGGAACTCCCGTCGGTTATCTGGAAATCGAAAAACTGATCGAGGATTCGGGCAAGCGCCTGATCAGTACGAGTCCTTCCTTCAAACGTTACCTGACGGTCGATGTCATTGACGGCGCCGCACAGATATTCCGCTTCCTTCACGGGAAGGCGGGAGACGGATTCCGTTTCCTGGCTCTCTCTCTCAATGGCAGGCCGCAGCACGATATCCGCTTCCGTTCTTTGATGAAAGTTTTTCCCGGTCTTTCCGAAGAGGAAATCGTCGGACGCTACTGCCGCTACATGAACGGTGTTCCCTATGAGACGCATCCGGACAAGTTCAGCGATATGGCATTCCGGAGCGCCCGGCTGGAAATGGAAAAACTGTTCCGGGAAGAATCCGGCATCCGGGCTGTCTGCTGTCAGAACGATAATTTCGCGCTCGGCGCCGCCGCATATCTGGTGGAGAGCGGCAGGATCATCGGGAAGGACGTTCTTCTCGGAGGTTTCAACAATGACTTCGGCGTCCGGAACTCGCCGTTCCCGATTTCTTCCGTGGATCACGGCTGGTCGGAACGCAGCGGCCTTCTGATCGACGCGGCGCTGGTGCCGGACGAATGCCAGACTGTCCTCGAGCCTCTGGTATACATCAGGGAATATCAACCCAATCGGGAAGGAGTAATATAAGTATGAAAAGGGATCATTTTCATGAATTTCGTGCAGGGAAAAGGTTCACGCTGATAGAGCTTCTGATTGTAGTTGCGATTATCGCGATCCTTGCCGGGATGCTTCTGCCCGCATTGAATCAGGCGAAAGAAAAGGCGAAGGCCGTCGAGTGCATCGGAAGACTTCAGCAGATCGGAACCGCTCTGGCGGCCTATACGACAGACAGCAAAGAATGGGTCATCACCCAGAGGCACTACGCCGCCGACGATCCCTTGTCCTGGGCTCAGAAACTCCACACGCACAATTATCTTAAACAAAATCCCGGAAATTTCGATTCCGACAGGATCAGAACACCGTATCACTGTCCCTCCACGCCGTATGATCTTGTAAGGGCAACCGCCGGAACCTATTACGGATTGAACCGGATGCTCGTGCAGGGGTCGGGAACGTCCTTCAATCCGACGAAACTTTCCCGGGTGACGATGCCGTCCCGGGTGGCTTACGCTGGCGATGGAGGATATGGCTCCTACAGCGCCACGTATGGAAAAAATATTGTGGGACTCCTGATCCAGGAACGTTTCGAGGCATATCGTCCCAGACGTCTTCATTCGGGCTTCTGGAACTCCACTTTCATGGATTTGCATGTTGCCGCGGTGAATTATCCGAAATTCGTGATGGGGGATGGAATCATGGTCGGTTTTTCTCAGCCTTCCAGCGGGATTCTGCCGTGGCCTGTGGTTTATTGGGAACCGTATCCGGGACACTATAAATAAAAAGTATGGAAGGAGAGAACCGGAATGAGAAGTATTTTTGCCTTGCTGATGACTGCCGTCTCACTGTATCTTCATGCGGGGACCATCGAAGTTCAGCCGGACCGGGCCGTAATCATTCAGCCGCTGAAACCCGATGCCGTTCAGTCCCTTGCGGCGCAGGAGCTTCAGAAGCATTTCGAATTGATCACCGGAAAGAAAATCGATATCCGGAAAGGCGGAACCCCTCCGGCCGGATATTATCCGTTTTACATCGGCAAAGTCGATGAAAATGAAAAACTGAAACCGGAGGAAGCTGTCTGGCGGGCCGATCAAAACGGATGCCGTTTTTATGGAGACGACAATGCCGGACGGTTGTATTCGGCGAAAAGCGGAACCCTGACGGCGGTTTATGATTTCCTCGAAAAAAACTTCGGCATCCGCTGGATTGAACCCGGAGACCGGGGAACCGTATACCGTCCGGCAAAGACACTCCGCTTTGAAGAAGGCGAAGGACGATGGGATCCGGGCAAGCTGGTCAAGCGCCAGATACGGCCGATGAACCCATGGAAATTCTATCAGCAGACTTCGGAAAAAGTCCCCTCGAAATTCAGGTTGACGCAGGCGGAATTCGAGCGGCAGTATCAAGACCTGATTCTGTGGCTGAAGCGCCAGCGCATGGGCGGTTCGCTCACCCTCAGCTACGGACATGCGTTTGTGGACTGGTACGACCGTTACAGCAAGGAACATCCCGACTGGTTTGCGATGCACGAGGACGGCTCCCGCGTTTTGCGCGGAGACAAGGTTTACGGGGCGAAACTCTGCGTCAGCAATCCTGAAGTTGCGAAACAGGTGGTTTCGGAGTGGGCGAAGACAAAAGGCCCCTGCATCAACACCTGCGAGAATGACGGCGGCTTTTTCTGCAATTGTCCGGAATGCCTGAAGCTCGACGTCCGGCTTCCCGGCGAAAAACTGGAAGATCATCTGACCGACCGTTATCTGAATTTCACGAACAGAATTCTTGCATTGGCACAGAACCAGCGGCCTGACGTCGTTGCCGTGATGTATGCCTACGGCTATTACCGTTTTCCGCCGCGCCGCGAGCGGGTAATGCCGAATACGATCCTGGGGTTTGTTCCCGGGATGCTGGAACTGGATGCGGCGGAGAAGATGTATCGCGGCTGGCATGACGCCGGAGCGGAAAAAATGTTTCTGCGTCCGAACGACCAGCATGTCAATACGGGACTTCCCATGGGATTTGAAAAAAGCATGTTCGACGCATTTCAACTGGGAATCAAATACGGAATCATCGGGACGGACTACGACTGCATCCATGGTTTCTGGCCGGCGACGGGGATAGCGGATTACATCTTGGCGCGTGCTCATGTCGATCCTTCCAAACCGTTCGACTATTGGGAAGACGAATACTGTTCGAGCTTCGGCGCGGCGAAAGACCTGGTCCGGAACTACTATCGCTACTGGCGTGAAAATGTGTGGGAAAAACGTCTGGTGCCGAACCGGAAAAAGATCGGGGAGCTTGGCAAATACGGCAATTTCCGCCGGGGACTGATGTGGTATCTCGATCAGTATTACAGGATTTCCGATTTCGACGCGACCGACCGGATTCTGGAAAAAGCCTCGGAATGCAATCTTTCTCCACAGGAACGGGAACGGCTTGACGGTCTGCGTCTGGCGAACCGCCATGCCCGGCTTTCTTTTCTGGCCGCCACTGCGAAAGGCAGCGAAAAATATGCCTCCGGAAGCAAACTGTATCAGTTCCGTCTCGAGAATAAGGACAAGCTGAACTTCGAATGGTCCCGGCTGTTCGGCATCGAACAGGAATTCGGGGATGTCACCGGAGCCAACGCCGCGGCCGCGTATGCCGAGTTCGAAGCCTTCCAGCCGCTTCCCGTCCGCTGGCGCTTTCAGGTCGATCCGAAAGATGTCGGAGTCGGGGAAAAATGGGAGCTTTCCGAAAAGGGGTTCATCCAATCGGTATGGGACCCGGTCAGCGTGGACCGTCCATGGGAGAGACAGACATTGCAGGAAATGCACCCCGCGCTGAAGAAACAGCTTGAGAACTATGACGGGATCGGATGGTACGGCCTTGTCTTCAAGGTGGATCCGAAATGGAAAGGCGGCAAAATATACCTCTACTTCGGAGGCGTGGATGAGTCCGCGTGGGTGTGGGTCAACGGCAGAAAAGCCGGGGAACGCCTTTACAAAAACGCCGATGACTGGAAACAGGCTTTCACCATCCGGATCGACGAGCAGATCGATTGGTCGAAACCGGAACAGGTTCTGGTAATCCGGGTTCAGGATACTGGCGGGCAGGGCGGAATATGGAAACCGGTCGCACTGGTCAGGAAGTAAGACAAAAGGGAAAGGACCCTGTTCATGAAAAGAGCTGTAATCTTTGCAATGTCCGTATCGGCCGTCCTTCTCGGAGCCGGGGAGAAGAACCTGATCCGGAATCCTGATTTTCTCGCCGCTGCAAGGAACGAATGGCATTGCAATGCCCCGAAAAATTTTCTCCCGGGCAAGGATGGAAAACGGAACTTCGTGGAAATCAGGGGAAATGCTCCCCCGAAGGAATTCCAGCGGATGATTCAGTCAATTCCCCTGAAGCCGGAAGAACTTGCCGGAAAAGAAGCCGTCCTGAGTCTTGAGGCAAAGGTCGATAGACTTTCCGGGAAAGTCAGTTTTGCGGTTCGGGAGGTTGACAAGGCCGGAAAAAGCCTGCGCTATGAAACCATTGCGCTGACAAAATACGACAGACATGACTGGAAAGAATACCGGCGGACTTTCAAAATTTCCCCTGAAACGGCTTCCATCGCCCTCCACATCACCGCGGATTATCTCGGCGCGGAGGATGCGGTCCGGTATGCCGACCTGAAACTGATCCTCAAGTAAAAAAAACGGCCGGGCATTTTCATGTCCGGCCAGTTTTTTCTGACGAATCGATTACTTCTTGAGAGTGATCTTGACACTCTTGAAATTGCCGTCGCCGAGACTTTCGGTCTGGATATCCGTTTCCCCTTCGAGGGTAATATGGATGATGCGACGGTCATGGGCATTCATCGGGGGAAGGGTGACCGGTTCGCCCCAGCGGCGGACTTCCTTGGAGGAGTCCAGAGCCTGTTGACGGAGCTGGATGTCCTTCTCGGAGAATTCCTCGTCGCCGCTCTCTTCCTGACGGGCAGGCTGTGAGTCACCCTGTTCCCTGCGGGGGGCTCTCGGGGAGCGGCGGTCGCCGCGCGGGCCTCTTTCGCGACGGTCATCGTGGCGATCTTCCCGGCGATCCTCCCGACGATCCTCCCGACGGTCGCCGTCACGCTTCTCTCCGCGCTTGGAGGAAGAAGAGTATCCGTCGATGTCGATGTAAATTTTCGGGAAGGGGATGTCGCCCTTCTGCATCATGCGGTTGAGGAGCACCTGAAGGCTTTCCAGAGACTGGCCTTTGCGTCCGATGATGCGTCCGGCGTCGTCACTGGCGACGAGCAGGTTGATTTTGGAAGTTCTGGCTTCCGCTTTGACCGTACCCTCGAGGCCAAGATAATCCAGCATGGTGGCCAGGGTGGTTCTGGTTTTTTCAAGCATTTCATCGGTTACGACGATGGGTTCCTGAGTGCGGATGTCCGATTTCTCGATCTGTCCGGCGGCTCCGGACTCCTGAATTTCTGCCTGCGCACTTTCGGTAAGGGTTTCGTTCTCCATTTTTACCTCTTGCAATTGTTAGGCGGGTTTTGAATTGACGGGAGAGTTCTGTTTTTCTTCTTCCCTTTTGGCGATATAAAGACTGTATTTCATCTGAAGAATGCTGAAGATCTGGCTGACGGTCCAGTAGAGCGTTAGGCCGGACGGCAAGTTATAGAGGACGAAGAGCATGACAACGGGCATGGCCATCATCATTTTCTGCTGGGCGGGGTCCATGGTGGAGGGGGTCATCATCTGCTGCACCACCATCAGAACGGTCATGATGATGACAAGCGGATGTATTCCGTATCCGAAGAAGAAGGCGGGGCCGACAAGGTCCGGCTTGGTGAGGTCGGTAGCCCAGAGGAAGGATACATGCCGCAGCTCGACCGCGGAGTCCAGCGCCGCATACAGGGCGAAGAACACCGGCAGCTGGAGGAGGATCGGGAGACATCCGCCCACCGGATTGACGCCTTCCTCCTTATACAGTTCCATCGTCTTCTGGTTCATGAGCTTGGGATTGTCTTTGTACTTCTCACGGATTTCCTTGGCCTTCGGGCCGACCTTCTGCATTTTGCGCATCGACTTGTTGCCGCGTTCCGTGAGAGGGAAGAAAACGATTCGGACGATAAGCGTCAGGAGGATGATCGCCATGCCGTAGCTGCCGCAGATCGATTTGAGATAATTCAGAAGCCAGAGAACGGGACGCGCCAGATATTCCATCAGGGAGAGCGAGGAAATATGCAGGATCGGAATCGCCGTTTCGGGCAGTTTTTTCACTTCGTCCAGCGTCTTGGGGCCCGTGAAGCACCGGATGCCGATTTCCTGGGTGGCGCCGGGCTTGATGGACATATTTTTATAGACGCCCGCAATAGACGGGACATAATAGAAGGTGTTTTCCTTTGCGGTCGGGACCTGATACGGTGAACGGAGGACATCCACCCCGCTGTCGAAAACAGGCTTGACGAAGAGAATCGAGGCGAAATACTTGTTGGTGGTGCCGATCCAGTCGACTGGCAGATCGGTTCCGGCCACCTTGAATTTTTCCTCCTTCATGGCAGGGTCCAGCGAAATCATGGTTTTGGAGGCGGTGCCGCAGTATTCGATCCGGTGCATGTCGCTGTAAAGGTCGTCTCCGGCGAACTCTTTCATGGGGGGCAGTCCGGCGGCCCATATTTTCAGGATCGGCAGAACCACGAGTTCCTTGCCGGGGTTCTCGATCAGGATATTGCATTGAAGACTGTAGGAATTCTTCGGAAGAGTGAACACCCGTGTCAGGATGATCTTTTCACCTTTGTGCTCCAGCGTTCTGGAGAAACTGATGGCTTCCGGGAGTCTTTTGGGCGCGGATGCCGAGACCGTCCGCCAATCTTCCAGTCCCTGAAGGTCAAAGGTCCTGCGGGGAGCCGGAGCCGTGTCGAAGACAATCACGTTTTTTCTGGAGGAGTCGGTGAATTTTTTCAGTTCGACCTTATCCATGGTTCCCGTATTTGGATCGATCGAGAAGACAACCAGATCGTTGGCCAGAAGAACAGGAGGGAATTGGGGAAGTATCGATGATGCCGGAGCGGTTTTTCCCGCGGCGGGAGCCGGGGATTTGACTTCCGCGGTTTCGGTACGCGGTTTTTCCGCGTCTTTACGGGATTTCTGTTCGGCCACCTTCCGGGCGGCTTCAGCCTTGGCGGCCAAGGCCTGCGCGGCGGCCTGCTGTTCTTTGTATATTGCGGTTTCCTTCGCCTGATAGGAGGGGTAGAAGACTCCCCATGCGACGAGGAGAAGAAGTGCAAGGCCGATTACGATCCAACTTTCTTTATCTAACTTCATCTCAGTGTAATCATCTTTCTGTTTTCTGTGCGGTTTTCCGGGGAGGAACCGGATCCCACCCGCCACGGCAGAAGGGCTGACAGCGGAGAAGCCGCCAGGCAGCCAGCGCCGTACCCTTGAAGGCCCCGTGGGTCATGATCGCTTCCGCCGCATATGCCGAACAAGTCGGTGTGAAGCGGCAGGCGCGGGGAAGCCATGGCGAAACGATTTTTTTGTATCCCCAGATCAGAAGAAGAAAAAAACCGGAAAGGGAAAATGTGAATTTTATTTCCGGGAAATTTCCAGCAGTCCCGCCTTCTGAAACATTCCCTCCATCCGGGCCGCCACATGCTGCATTTTCGCCTGTAGAATGTCCCTTCTCGGAATGAAGATGATCTGACATGGCGCCAACTTATGTTTTGTCAGGCGGAAAGCCTCCAGCAGCAGCCGTCTGGCACGGTTTCTCTTGACCGCCCGTTTATCGAATTTTCTGGAACAGACAACTCCGCAACGGACATTCTGCGGCACTTGCTCGGAATCCGGAAGGGTGTAAAGCATGACTGCAAACCGGGAGACTTCCTTACTGGCATTCTCCCGGACGGCTGAAAACTCCGATTTCAGCTTCAAGCGGTCGGTATTTTTCCGCGTCTGCTTCAATGAAATCCTTCCGCCTTGCCTGAGACTGTCTCAGCCCGGATTTCCCCGGACCGTTTTCCGGAATCCCTTTGATGCCGACCTCAGAGAAGAGCCAGTCTTTTCCGACCTTTCTGTCTGCGGCTTTTCAGAACTCTGCGACCCCCGCTCGTGGCCATTCTGGCTCTGAAACCACACTTGCGGGCTCTCTTGATTCTCGAAGGCTGATACGTTCTTTTCATGTGTAAGGAAACCTTTCCCCGGCAGTATGGACCCCGGCTATCTGATTGTTCTCAGTATTTTTATTCTACAAAAAGCGAATCCATAATATAACGTGACACCGGGCTTTTTCAAGTTTCGCAATGTCTTTTTTTGAAAAAAACCTTTTGACGGGATGGGGGCGGATCAGTGGAGTTCACCCGGACCTGTTCGATAGCCGCCGCTTCCGCCGGAGGACCAGTCCAGACAATGATCCCGGTTCAGCGACAGTGTTTCATGTCCGATATAGTTGCCCATGCTGTCATACAGATCGCGGCCGGTGGCCTCGGCATTGAGCCAGGCGATACCCTGCGCCCTCCAGACGGAATCCGTAAGTCTCTTGATCAGAGAGATATAGCCGGCATCCTCGATCAGTTTGTAGTGTTCCGGGTCCATCGCGTTTTTGACATCGTCGATATTGTCGACCGTTCCCAGTGCCGGAAGATATTTTGTCAGATAGATGATCCACGCTCGATCTTCCATGGAGAGGCCGTAGGACCTTTCCAGTGCGACCGGGATCAGGGCGACCTTGTCGAAGACCGGCAGGACGACTCTGGCCGCAAACGGGAAATGCACCTTGCCGTCCGTGGCTTTCAGGGAACCGTAGGCTTTTGCCGTGGCGTTGAAACGGATATTCCTGTTCGCCAGCCAAATCAGTTTGCTGGAGTCGGCGCTGTTGGCGAAGGTGTTGATGGTTCTTCCTATGCTGGAGCTTCCGCCGATTCCCTTGAAACCGCTGAAAAGGTTGTAGCGGCTGGAAAGGGTTTTATTGGGGACGCGCACGGAAAAGTAGGACAATGCGCCGGAATAGTAATCGGCGCCTTCGCGGAAGGAACTGCGCAGATATTGGCTCCAATCGTCCTTGCTGATGTTGGAGTTATCGTAAGATGACCAGTTGTCGTCGAAGACCGCCCAGGTGATGCTGGGGAGGGGATTGAACTTCATGTCGGTGTCGGACCCGTTGACGGAGCCGCCGGCGGTGACGGGGTCCTGGGAATTGTAAAGGGTGCCCAGTTTGACGATCTGGTCGGCGCGTCCCTCCTTGCGCTGGATTGCGTCGTCGAGATACCCGGCCTGATCGGCGAAATCGTAGACCTGCTGGTCGGTGGTGTAGGTCGTATGAAGGGGAAGAATTTCCGAACCGCCGAGGAACTTCTTGTTGGGATTAATCTTGATGTTGCCCCACCATTTTCCGGAATAATCCGCATCGAGAAGCGCCTGAAGGAGGCACCAGTCGTTGGCGGCGATGGCGTCCAGAACCGTTTCCATCTGAAGGTAAGCCACGAAATTCGGACGGGTGGGCGGATCGGTATACAGACGGGGCATTCCGATGTATTCGACGCTGGTGCCGACCGCGACGCCGGTGGCGGAATTCGGATCGAGGCTTCCGACGATTTCCTGGATCATGGCGGCATAAGGAAGACGCCATTCGTAGCCGTAATAATTCTGCGGCGCAAGGTCTTCGTTCCCGTAGATGTCCATGTCGTTGATGTTGTTATAGAGATCGATCATGAAGCGGTTGCAGTCCTCGTTGTGCGGAATTCCGTTGTTCTTGGCGGCCTGCTGCGCCGCGCCGAAGCCGATCAGGGGACCGACAAACGCGATCCGCACCTGCATTTCAGTGAGCATGTCGGCGGCGGTTTTCAGCTGGGCCAGTTCCCGCCGGGCGGCGGCGATGGAGGCGGCCAGAACGGCGGGGTCGCTGGACGGCGTGATCTGCATGAAATTGTCATTGGTGCGGCCGATTCCGTAAATGGAGTCGCTGACAAGAACGTCGCAGGCTTTGACCAGATTCAGTTCTCCGATGAGGTTGAGTGAATTTTTCTGCCAGGAGGCGCCGGTCAGCGCGGCGGCGTCGATTCCGCTCATGACCTTGATCTTGCCGCGCATGATCCGCTGAACGTCGAAGAAGACCAGGATCGCGGCGGTCAGAATCACGATGGCGACCACGGCAAGAAGAAGAACCTGTCCCCGTTCATGGCGCTTTCTTCGGAAGGGTGTTTTCATGATTAGTCTTCCAGATAAACCTGGGCCTGATCGCTCAGGGAAGCAGTGCCGGTCAGATTGATTCCATCCCCGAAGAAGAGGCGTTTCGTGGAGGTGTCCGGAAAGGCATAGTTGTTGAAAGTGCCAGTAACATTGACCATGTTCATGCTGCTGGAAATCCCGCAGTTCAGAGTGGTGTTCACCTGTCGGTTCTGATCGGCGCTCCGGCCGAACCAGTATTCGTATTCAATCCACCTGGCGCCGACCATATACCGGCTGATCAGGAGCATCTCGGTGGAAACCTGGCTGGTTGGATATCTGTCCGAAAATGAGTCGGAAACACCGGATGAGTTCAGTTGCGGCTCCACGAGAAGGCCGGATGCGCCGATGGCGTTGACGCGGAGCTCCCGGTCAGTCAGGTAATCCCTGAAGCCCACCGCGCGGGATCGTGCCCCGCGGATGGAAGCATAGTCCGTGAAAAGCTGTCCGGTGAAAAAATAGAATACCTGAAGCATCCCGAAAAGGACCAGGAAAATGACAAACATGGACAGCAGCGCCTCGACCATTGCCGCGCCGCGTTCATGACGCCGGACCCTGCGGGGTATGACGGGCATTGTGCACCTCCTGGAAGACTGGCTTTTCCCGGGACTTGTCCTTGGAAACAATAAGGAAATCAGTTCAGGTCGATGCCGTCCTTATCCATGTTTTTGAGTACATCGGTGGACTTGGTGTCGACCGCGGAGGCCGCGTTGTTGTCGCCGAAAGTGGAGGCGACGCCGGCGATGATGGTGCGGATGCGGTCGCTGAAGAGTCCCATGACCGTGAGCGCGGCTACCGCGACGATCACGATGATGATGATATACTCCACGATCGCCTGGCCGGTTCTTTTTGTTCTTCTGATTTTCATGTTCAACTCCTTTTCGGTTGAATTTACAGTGTGCCTCTCATAATACTTTCCATCTGGGAACGGCTCGGGGGACTCGGTTCCCAGGACACTAACCCGATCAGCCTTGCCCCATACTGGGAAAAGGCGGCCATCAGAACAAAAAACATAACCGTGAACAAGGTGAAAATCACCAGCATGAAAGCATATTCCGTAAGCACCTGTCCTTTTTTTCCGTATGATCCGCTCACCGCTTTCATGGAAAGCCTCCGCGTTACAAGGGAAGATTCTTACGTCCCTTCCGACGGGCGACGACTTCATTCCGATCATTCAAGACAACGATATCCGGCAAATGTTCCTTAGCTTCCTCGGGCGTCATCAGGGCAAAGGACATGATGGTCACGATGTTGCCCGGACTTCCCCTGTGGGCCGCCGCGCCGTTCAGGCGGAAAACGCCCGATCCGCGATCCCCGGGAATGGCATAGGTTTCCAGCCGCTCTCCGTTGGTGGCGTTCACTACCAGAATCTTCTCATAGGGAAGCATTCCGCACTTTTCCAGATACTCGATATCGATTTCCAGACTGCCTTCATAATCCAGGTCGCAATGGGTCAGACGGGCTCTGTGAATCTTGCTTTTCACGATTTCAATCAACATTTTTTTGCACAGCTCCAAAAGTTCGCGACATAAGTTATACCGTCAATTCAAATTAAGCAAATCTTTTTTCTTACAAAGTTGAAAAAATCATCTTCCGCAATCAGCGGGCTGCGGCACTGCTTTCATGCCCTCTTTTTCATGGATAATCTTTTCCCGGAGAACTCCCCTTGAGCGGATTTGAAAAATGAATCATGCCGCATTATGTTATGCCCGACGGTGAACCGGCAGGGAGGGCGCGTGAAAAACTGGAGTCTGTTCTGGTATCGGATCTATGAGAAGCTTGGACGCTGGGGCGGACATCTTCTGTTTGCCTCCTGTGTAGTCGTCTCGGTGATTATGTCATGTAAAGCCGCATTGGCCCAGGATCGGGCATCGGCGATCATCCTAGTCTTCATGACAGCCGGCTGCGGTGCGGTCACCGGAATGGTGTTCATCCGCGTCTATCTCCCCGGAATCGTCGAAAATATGGCTTTCGGACTCCTCTTTCCCCGGAAATACCTGAAGGAAGCCCCTCTGATCCTTTCCCCGATCCACGGTCTGATTACCAACGGCCGTTACGAAGAGGCGGAAATGAAACTGCTGGAACTTCAGGCCCAGTATCCCGCCGATCCGGAGGTCGTTTCCGCGCTGGTGGACCTCTATGCGGACAAATACCCGTCGCCGGACGCCCTTGCCGCCATCGCGGAATGTTATCTGCTTCAGAGTCCTCCCCGCCGGGATGACCTCCATGTCTTCATCATGATGCGCTACGCGGATTGCATCATGGCCTCCGGCGACCCAGGAAAACTGGGCAGGCTGGTTGCTTTCCTGAAGCGGGAACGAAGAAAACGAAGCCACCTGACGCCTCCCGAAAAAAAGGCGGTTCAGGAGCGTCTGAATACCATTGAAAACCTGTTGCAGGGGAAGGGCGGAGGATGACATGTATGAACAGATTCATACCCTTTTGAAGAAAGCGTTGACGCCGGGCGTTTCCGATTTGTTCATCGGCGCGGCCAAACCACCGGCTTTCCGGATCAAAGGCAAGGTGATTCTGGAGGAAGACTTCCCTTCCATTTCCGCTGTCGCCATCGATGAATTCCGGCGTCAGGCGGCGGGAGACAAAGGGGAAAGCGCCTACCAGAAGAACGGCACCTATGACGTTTCCTTCTCCTTTTCCCACAAGGAACGGTTCCGTATCAACTTCTACACGACCATCAGCGGTCCAGCCCTTGCGGTCCGTCCGATTCTGTCCGGCAACGATCTGGACATGGAAAAACTGAACCTTCCGCCGGTTCTGAAGACCCTTTGCGATTCCCCGCGCGGACTGATTCTGGTGGCCGGTTCCACCGGAAGCGGCAAATCCACCACGCTCGGCGCGATGATCAACCGGATCAACCATCTTTACGAAAAGCATATCCTGACCATCGAAGACCCGATCGAATACCTCCATGACAATGAGAAATGCCTGGTTTCCCAGCGTGAGATCAACTCCAATGCAATGTCCTTTGTCGACGCTCTCCGCAGCGCCCTCCGCGAGAATCCGGACGTGATCGTGATCGGGGAAATGCGCGACACTGAAACCATGCAGGTCGCCATCAATGCCGCCCTTACCGGACATCTGGTCATCAGCACGGTTCATACCGCCGATACGATCCAGTCGGTGGAACGCATCATCAACATGTTTCCCGAACACCTGCGCGAACAGGTCGCCATCGACCTCGGAATGGCGCTGGTCGCCACCCTCGCACAGCGTCTGGTCCCCCTGAAGGACGAGAACAGAATGATCCCGGCATTCGAAATCCTTCTCGGGACTCCGACGGTGAAAAAATCCATCGGAGACCGCGACTACGAAGCGTTGGAGGACGCCATCAAGAGGGGCTCGGAAAGCGGTATGATCACGTTCAACCGCGCCATCTTCCAGCTTTACAAGCAAGGGGTCATCTCCCTAGAGGACGCCCTCCAGACCGTGGATAATCCGGATGAATTCAATCTGCTGGTGAAAGGCATGGAGAGCGGCGTGGACGCGTTCCGCAATCAGTATGGAAACGGATTCGATGGCGATGACGGTACCTTTGTCGACATGCGCACTCTCCTGCGGATTGCGGTCTCCTCCGGCGCCAGCGACCTCCATCTCACCAATATTTCACCGCCCATTCTGCGGATCAACGGCATTCTGCGTCCGGTGGATCTCCCCACCCTCGGCAGCGTGGATATCCAGCGTCTGCTTTACAGCGTGATTTCCCCGCGTCAGCGGATCGAACTGGAGGAAAAGAGGGAGCTGGACTTTGCCCTTGCCGTCTCGCTCGAATCGGGCGCTTCCAAGTTCACCCGCTTCCGGATCAACGCCTTTTTCCAGCGCGGCACTCTGGGCGTGGTTGCCCGCGTGGTCAATTCCGTCATCCCGACGCCTGAAGACCTGACTCTTCCGGTTTCTCTCCTTGCCCTGCTGGAGAAACATCAGGGACTGATCCTCATTACGGGTCCGACGGGAAGCGGCAAGTCCACCACGCTGGCCTGTCTGCTGAACATCATCAACAATTCCCGCAACGCCAAGATCATCACGGTCGAGGACCCGATCGAGTATGTCCATGACAACCATTGTTCCATCGTGGAACAGCGTGAACTCCATTCCGACACGCTGAGTTTCGCCTCCGCCCTGAAATACGCCCTCCGCGAAGACCCCGATGTCATCATGGTCGGGGAAATGCGCGACGTCGAGACCATCGCGGCCGCCCTGACCGCCGCGGAAACCGGACACCTCGTTTTCGCCACGATCCATACCAACAGCGCCCCCCAGACCATCGACCGTATCGTGGACTCCTTCCCGAGCTATCAGCAGAACCAGATCCGTCTTCAGCTGGCCAGCGTCCTTCTGGGAGTCGTTTCCCAGCGCCTCATCCCGAAAATCGACAATTCCGGCCGCGCCGCCGCGTTCGAGGTCATGATCGGGACTCCTCCGGTCCAGTCCCTGATCCGCGACGGAAAGACTTTCCAGCTGCAATCCGTCATCGAGACCAGTTTCAAGGACGGTATGATCACGCTGGAGAAATCCCTCACGAATCTCTATAACGCCGGGGTGGTTTCTCTCGAGGCCACCAAGGTCTATCATGCGGATTACAAGCAGACCAAAGAATTCTGAAGTTCGCCGGGCCCGTGTTCAGTATTTGCTCCAGTCCGGCTTTTCGGAAAAGATGCCGCGGATGACCTTTTCGTCGAATTTAGGTGTCCGGTCGTAGCAGTAGACTCCGTTCTGCTCCTGTTCGACGTCCGTGAGCTGGGTATAGCAGTAGCCGCTGATCCCCGGATGGTTCACGAGCACTTCGGTGATGTCGCGTATCCGTTCGAGCGCTTCCTTCATCCCCGCAGGCGCGTTTCCATAACCCCATGAGTTGTCGGCATACGCGCTCCTGCCTTCCGGGATGTATTTGACGCCTCCGTATTCATCGACCAGATACGGCTGGTGCGCATAGGCGTCCTTTTCCTTGTCCGGATGATTCATGAACACGGGTTCGGCGTTCAGCTGTTTCAGCAGTTCTTCCGGCGCCTGTGTATAATTGTGGACCGTCCAGAGATCGGTCTTCACATGAACGTAGCCGCTGCTGTCGTTGACCGGACGGGACGGGTCGAGGCTTTTCGTAAGGTTGTAGATGTCCGACAGAAAACGGGCGTGTTCCGCCGGGTCTTTGGTGCCGTTTGTCTCATTGAACGGAGTCCATGTGACGATCGAGGGATGGTTCACGTCGCGCTCCACAATGGCGGCCCATTGCGCATAGTAGTCCCGGAAGGATTGAAAATAGTTGCCCGGTTCCGTCGTGAAATGCTGCCAGAACCCCATGCCCCAGTCGGGAAATTCGGCCCATGTGAGATAGCCGAGCTTGTCCGCCCAGTAGTGGAAGCGCTCCTCGAAAATTTTCTGGTGAAGGCGCGCTCCGTTGAATCCGGCCTTCATGGAAAGGATAATGTCATTCTTGAGAGCCTCGTCCGAAGGCGCGGTCCAGATTCCCTCCGGATAGAAGCCCTGATCCAGCACAAGCCGCAGGAAAATCGGCTCGTTGTTGAGGAAAAGACGGTCTCCCTCGATGTGAAACTTGCGGAGTCCCGCGTAGGATTGAACCGCGTCCAGCGTTTGGCCGTCCGCATTCTTTACTTCGTATTCGATTTCATACAGGAACGGGGTTCCTGGCGCCCATGCTTTCGGACAGGGCAGTTTGACCGTGAACGGAATCCCGTCCGCCGTGGCGGTGACAAATTCCGCCGCGGCTTTGTCCCCGTCGAGAATCCGGACGTGAAGCGAGTTTCCGCGTTCCATGCTGAAATAGCGCGGAGTGAATGTGAACGCTCCGTTGTCGAAATCGGGCGTGACGCGGCACTGTTTCAGACCGAGGGGGGAAACGGCCTCCAGCCAGACGGTCTGCCAGATGCCGGTGGTCCTCGTATAGCTGCATCCTTTTGACTTCAGCCATGGCGACTGTTTTCCGAATGCCTGAAGATGATTCCGCAATTCGTCGATGACTTTCACGGTCAGATCGTATTCGTTTCCGGGCTGGACGTGTCCGCTCAGGTCAAGGCAGAACGGTGAAACGCCTCCGGTGTGGCTCCCGACGTTCTGTCCGTTGAGAAATACCTCGCACCGATAGTCGATTCCGCCGAAATGGAGCAGGATTTTCTTTCCGGTCCATTCTGCCGGAATCCGGAGTTTGCGGTGATACCACATGCATTCGATGAAATCAGTGTGCGCGACCCCTGAAAGCCGGCTTTCAGGACAGAACGGCACGATGATTTTCTGTGCGAATCCTTGGGCGTTCTGCCATCCGGCTTCGCTTCCGCTTCTGCCCGGATCGAAACGGAAGGTCCATTCTCCGTTCAGGTTCAGCCACTCTTTCCGGATGAATTGCGGTCTCGGATGTTCGCTTCTCGGGATATTCATTTCTTTTCTCCTTGCAAATAGTTTCTGTGTAATATAAATTATAGCCGTTTACAGAATATCATGCAATAGGGATAAAATGAAAAGAATGAGGATTATTATCATTTCAGGAGGTTTTGCAAATGGCCGGACACCGATTTGACGAATCGTTTGTCACCCTTCCGTCTTTCGGCACGGATCCCGGGTATGTTCTCCAGCTGGCCGGAATCACTCATCCGGACCCCTCCTACCGCATCCGCCGCGATGTCTCTCACAACATTTTTGTGCTGGAATATGTTATTTCCGGACGTGGCTACCTCCGGATCGGCGGACACGATTATGCGCCGCGGGCGGGTGACGTCTATTTCATCCAGCCTCAAATCGAGCATGAATATGGGGCGGCTCCCTCCGACCCGTGGGAAAAAATCTGGTTCAACCTCTCCGGCCCCCTCCTGAACGCCCTTTGCGACGCCTATTCCCTGCGGGGCTGTTTCTATTTTCCGCAATGTCCGCTATATTCCGAGTTTAAACAGGGAATGGAAATTCTCCGTGGAGACTCACCGGACACGTCTTTGAAATTTGCACTTCAACTTCACCGGATACTGGTTCTGCTTGGGAAACACCGCATGGAACACGGAGATGACCGGCGTTCTCCGGAGGGCCTAGCGCTCCGTTCTTTTCTGGAGTCTCGCTGGAATCGCGAAGTGACGCTGCGGCAGCTCTGTTCCCTGATCCGAAAATCTCCCGCCCAGACCCTCCGGATTTTCCGGAACGACTGGGGAACCACTCCTTACGCCTATGTGCAGACGCTCCGTCTTCGCGCCGCCGGACAGTATCTGGAGAACACCGATGAAAGCGTGAAGGAAATCGCCATGCTCTGCGGCTTCTGTGACGAATTTTATTTTTCGAACTGGTTCAAGGGAAAAGCCGGGGTTTCGCCGGTTGCCTTCCGCCGTCGTTTGCGTGTGAAAACGGCGGATGTCCCCATTAATCAGGAGTTATAGCTCTTCTCCGAAATCGAATTCGGGCTGGAAGAAATCCCTGCCGTCGTTTTGTTCCGGCTCCGGATCGTGGAAGTTGGAGACCGTCACGCCGATCAGCCGCACGGGGATTTTTCCCGCCTCGGTCTTCAGCAGAAGATCGCGGGCCGTTTCGCTGATGGTTTCCGCGTCGTCGATATGTGAATCGAGACTCCGGCTCCGCGTGATGGCGCGGAAGTCGAAAAATTTCACTTTGAGAGTGACGGTTTTTCCGGCGAGTTCATTTTTCCGGAGTTCGTCCGAAACTTCGGCGGACTGCCCGGCGAGCGTGGAAACCAGTTCCGTCAAGTCCGTAATGTCGTGTTCGAACGTGCATTCCGTGCCGAGCGACTTGTGTTCCCGTTCGGGCGTGACTTCCCTGTCGTCGTTTCCGCGCACGACTTCGTAATAATATTCCCCGCTTTTTCCGAGCAGGGCGCAGAGTTCCGCCCGCGTCAGACGGATGAGGTCCGCGCCGGTTCGAATTTTTCTGTCGACCAGCATTTTCTCCGTGACCGGTCCGATTCCGTAGAATTTGCCGATGGGCAGTTTCATGAGGATTTCGTGCGCATCCTCCGGGCGGACCACCGTCAGTCCGTTCGGTTTGCGGAGATCGGAGGCGATTTTCGCCAGAAACATATTGTAGGAGACGCCGGCGGAGGCGGTCAGTCCGCCGGTTTCCTTCCGGATGCGCCTTTTTATTTCGCGCGCGGTCCGCGTGGCGTAGGGGATGCCGCGTTTGTTGACAGTGACGTCCAGATAGGCTTCGTCGAGCGAGAGCGGTTCGACCATGTCGGTATAGTCCAGAAAGATGGAGCGGATCTGGTGCGAGACGGCCGAATACGCTTCGAACCGGGGCTTCAGGAAAATGGCCTCGGGACACAGCTGGTATGCGCGGCTTGACGCCATGCCGGAATGAATTCCGAACTTTCGCGCCTCGTAGGAACAGGTGGCAACCACACCGCGCGAATGGGGCTGTCCTCCGACGATCAGCGGCTTGCCCCGCAGCGACGGATTGTCCCGCGCCTCGACCGAGGCATAAAACGCGTCCATGTCGATGTGAATGATTTTCCTCATGCGGAGAACCTTGTCGTTTCAGCCGAGAATCTCCCGGTGTTTCCGGATGTAGCCATCTTCCCAGTCGAGGTTGAAATGAAGCCATTCCGTTTTATTCCGGAGCGCGGTGAACAGCGCTTCGAAATACATATCGAATTTGTCGTGCACGAAGATTCGGGTATTCCGGTGTGAATGAATCCAGTCGAGAAATCCGCGGACGTCCTTTTCCTGAAGTTTGCCTTCATGATATTTGTCGAACAGACGTTTGAAACGGCAAAGATATTCCGTCCAGATCACCAATTCGGCGCGGAACGGATCGTCCGGCTTTTTCGACAGTAGTTTTTTTGCGCTTTTTTCGAGCTTCTCGTAATTGTCGATTTTCGTCCGGTTCAGCAGAGAGTAAGGGTAGGGGATGTGACAGTGACCCGCACTCATTACCAGCGCCTTGACTTGCCGATGGAATTGTTCCGCCTCCGCAGCGTCCTTTCCGAACAGACGAAGGAAAAGGGTGCGGATGGATTCGTCGGCATCATCGCCTCGGGCGGCCTTGCCCATGAGCACGTAATTCATGCCGTAGACGGTCCAGTGCGGAATGTGGAACTGGGTCAGGATTCCGTCGATGCGGTTGTCCGCATACCACTTCATTTCATGAAACAGTTCGCGGAAGTGGATCATCGGGAGCGAAAGGTAGAGGTTCACGCCCATGAAGTATTCGTAGACATTCACTTCCCCGCCGCGTTTGCATGAAGCCCATTTCCGGAGGTCGTCGGCATAGCGGGAATTGATCTGGCAGTCAGGGTCGTCGATGGTGTGGTTGATGCAGCGCCAGTAGGGGGCCATGTGGACGGCCATTCCATTTTCGAGCGTGAAGCCTTCCGAAGGGGCGCAGTAATTGACGTAGGCGCAGAAGGTAACGGTGAGGTCCGGGCGTTTCTTCCGGAGCTGTCCGGCGATGTCGCGCACCATGTCGTGATAAATGCGGTCCGCTTTGTATACGTGCTCGGAAAGACTGTAAAGGTCGCCTTTTTTGGACTTGTCGTAGAACGCGGAGCATTGTTTGCATTCGCACCAGCCGAACCCGTCGTTGGGGACCAGAGAAATGGTTTTGATTTCCGGATGGGAACCGCAATATTCGACCATGTTTTTCACGATTTCGGTCCGGAGAGCCGGATTTGTCGTGCAGAGCTGTTCGCTGAGGAGCAGTGCGGATTTTCCGCCGGACGGATCGATGCGTTTCCCGTCGATCTCGGCGAAGAATTCAGGGTGCGTCTTTCCGTATTTTGCGCCTGGAATCCAGTAATCGAAGTTATGATGTCCACTTTCGATTTCGATTCCGCGCACGGCGGCGGCTTTCTTGAGTTCGTCCGGAAGCCGGTCGTAATATTTCATCCATACCAGCAGGTAGTTGAGCTTGTTCTTGGCCATCCAGTCGAAGAGGTCCGGGGTCTCGTCGTTGAACGGAAACTCCTGAATGAAGCCGCGGCGTTTCAGGAGCGGCTTGCGCGCCCTGACCGCGATGCCGTCGGACGGTTTCGTTTTTCTTTCCGGATCGAAACGGTCGCGGCCGGGTTCGAAAAAGAAGTAACCGCCGAAACGTTCGGCGAAATCGTAAACGCCGTACAGGAGTTCCAGCGGATCTGGTGCGGCAATCAGTCCCTTCCCCTGGGAGAAGCGGATTTCGAAGGAAGGCAGTTCCGGTTCGAGAACCCAGTCCGTATCGAGACGGTATTTTTTTATTTCGTTCCGTGCGAGTGCAAGAGTCTGGTCCATGTTGGTTCCTCAATTTTGTCGGAAATTTTCTGTATGGCAAGACATCTGGAAAAATACATCGCCGGGAATCTTTTTGCAAATGGAAAGAGGGCCGTGGATTGCAAAACATTCCTGTCATGCTATATTTTTTGAAAAAGGATGGGATGCAGATGAGTAAAACACCGGGCAGGGAAGAGGATGCGGGTAAAACGGGTTCTCGGGAAAAAGGTTCCGGGAAAACTTTGGTTTCGGGGACATGGGCCGGGATTGCGGTTGCGCTGGTTGTCATTCTGCTTTTCATACTGGCGGCGACCTTTCTGAAGTCTCTGATATTCGGACTCATTTTAGCCTATTTTTTTCTTCCGCTGGAGAAATTTTTCGAGAATCGTGTTTTTCAGTATCGCCCGGTCAAATCGGTCTGTCGCGCGCTCGGTTTTCTCTATGAACCCGTGCGGAAGTTCCGTGTCCGGATCGCCGGAGCAAAGGAGCCTTCGCAGAAAGAAAAGGCCGAGGCGGAACGCGCGCGTCTGGTGACGGCTTCCACGATCGCCGCATTGGTCACCGTGTTTGCGGGGCTCATTCTGGTGCTGGCGGTCATCGCGGTTCTCCTGATCCCGAATGCAATGCGTTTCGGGAACAAGGTGACACAGTGGGCGGGATCCAGCACAGTCGTGCTGCGCGCGGAAAAAGCGATTACGAAATGGATTGATTCCGAGACCTCTTCCGCGGTGAAGACCTCCGGCAAAGTTGCCCCGTCCATGCCGTCCGGCGACAATGCTTCCGTTACTCCGCATACGGAGACGATTTCCGAGGTTTCCGTTGACTCGTTCACTTCTTTCCGCGATTTCATCGCAAAGGTCCGTCCCGCTGTCCGCGAGTATCTCCAGAAGAATTACAAGGAGTTTGCCGGGGTCATGGTCACACAGGGGAAGGGGGTCCTCTCCGGAATCATTTCCATTGCGACCGGCCTGGGCGTATTCGCTTTCGATGTGCTGCTCTGTGTGTTCTTCTTTTTCTATTTTCTCCACGGAATGGCGTATTACATGAGCAGCGCGTCTTCTTCCGGAGAGGGCGACAGTGTGGGATCATGGTATGTCCGCGGCATTTTCGGGTCCAACTGGATGCCTTCGGTTTCGGAGGCTTCCCGCCGCGAGGCGACCGAGATCATCGACCGGATCGCCCTGATGCTCCGCCGCTGGGTGCGCGGCTACCTGTGGATCATCATTATCGAAACGATTTTGTATGTAACCGCGTTTTCGCTGTTTTCCGTGCCGTATGCGCCGCTGCTGGCGATGGTGGCGGGAATGACGATCCTTCTGCCGTTTCTGGGGCCGGTGGGAAGTTTTCTGCTGACCGTGCTGGTCTGCATCACCTTCGGCGGTCCCAATACAGCCGGAATGCTGCTGGGCGTCTGCCTGACCTACGTCGCGATCAACGGAATTCTTGAACAGTTGTTCCTGTATCCGTCCCTGGTTGGCGGGGCCATCGGCCTGACCACGCTGGAAACGATCATCGTCGTCCTGCTGGGCGGTCTTTTCGCCGGTATTGCCGGTATGATCTTTGCCGTTCCGACGGCGGCGATCATCAAATACCTGGTTCCGATGATCTATCACGTCTGGCACAGCCGGAAAACCGGGGAAACCGCCCCGGAAAAATGACACCGTCCCGTTTGCGTTTGGCCGGACGGGACGGCCGGAAAATCAATAGAGTTCCACTTCTGTAAGTAGGCGTTTGCCTATGACGTCCCCGGGAATCTCTCCCGGGACTTTGTGCTTGACAATTTCAATTCGGACGTTGTCCGTGGTTTCTCCGGAAAGCGGAACGGTGATCACATCCCTCGTGTTGTTTTCGACCGAGTAGGTTTTTCCGGCTCCGGTGATTATTCTGCATGAGACAAGATTGCCGTGCGGCGTGTAAATCCGGATTTCCTTCAGCGGCGCGGCTTTTGGAAGAGTGAATTCAATCCACGGCGCCTTGTCCGTTGCGATTGGCGACCATGTGTATTCCGGCCGGTTGGGCTCGGTGAGTCCGTCCACCAGATAGTAGAGGGACCCGGTTTGCTGGGTCATATAGAATTTCTGGTCGGACGAGGCTGTGATTTTCGGCACGTTCGGGGGGATTTCGCCTTTGCTGTAAAGATCATATTCGATCTCGAGCATTTCGCCGATGCCGAGAAGATTTCCTTTTTTCTTTCGTGCTTCCCGGTGTTTCCGGATGGCTTCGATGGTCGTCTGAACATTCGGAACCTGATTCGCCAGTGTTTCATCCGACAGATAAACATGAGTGACCTTGGGCGCGAAGTTGTCCGAGAAACTTCCATTGTTCACTTGAACCGCGCGGCCTTCCCCGGCGGCGAAGAGTTTTCCGCTGAACTTCTTTTTCAGGGTGAATTCCGCCTTCACCTCCTTCAGGGAAGTATTGACCGCGATGAGACAGAGTCTGCCGTCCAGTTCCTTCAGTCCCGCCTGGAAATTCGGCATGTCCGGAGTCGTTTTGAATTCGACGCCGCCGGGAGTGGTGGTCTTGAAAATGTATTCTTTCAGGAGCGTAAGAGTTTTTCCGAGCTCATCGGGTCCGATGATGAAGGAGGAGAAACGCTGGCTGTCGAACCACGCATACATGTTGAATCCCTTGACGTTGTGGATGATCGCCTGGAAGAACTGGCTGCGCTGGTCATGATAGTCCGCCGGGACTCCACGGGTCTTGCCGTCGCGGGCGAGAGCGGGCCAGCCGGTCATGAGTGGCATCTGCCACGCCGGACGGAGGGCGGTCGAAGTCTTGGCCCAGTCGGAGGAGCACCAGCGCGCGTGCCCTGTGGACCCGTCTTCGAAATATTGCGGATAGCAATCGGGCAGGAGCACATCGCATCCGGTGTAATACTTCCGGATGCCGTCTGGGCCCCAGTTGAGCATGATGCAGGGGTGGTAGGGATCCAGTTCGGAAATCAGAGCATAGGCTTCTTCATACCAGAGCGGATTATTGTCGCGGCATTCCGGTTCATCGGCCATGTACCAGCCGAGAATGCCGTCGGTTTTTCCGACTTTGGAGACGAATTCGGCGATCTTTTCACGCTGGTCTTGCGTCAGGCCTTTTTTGCGGGTCTCGGGGTCTTTGAAGATGACGGACGGTACCCAGCCGCGCGGGTCCATGTCCTGGAATGGGAACAGCATGGTGAGCATTCCGTTTTTGAGGCGGCTCCGGATATCTGTTACGGCTTTTTCCGTGGAAGGATATTTCGTGATGGCAAGGAAAGAATTGATCCACGGACCGTGTTTCGGTCCATGAGTCCCATACCAGCCGAAGGGGAAAAACGGTTTGCCGTCCACGTGCACGACGCCGTCCTTGTCGAACCAGACTTCTCCCTTCTGGTAAGGAAGTTTGCGGAGCTGGACTTCGCTGACGAGTTTTTTCCCGTCCTTTTCCCCGGTGACGCGGAGAGTGTAACGGCCGTCGGCCAGTTTTGTCCCGTCGAAAATGATTTTATCCGAGCCGGTGGACTTCGATATGACTTTTGTTTCCTTGAAGCCTTTTTCACCGATCAGTTCGACCGTCAGCGGAATGCCGATATTTTCCTTGAGTTCGAGTTCCGCTTCGATGGTTTTGTCCGACTGGGTTGCATACAGGTTGTTGCGGTAGAACGGACGCGCGAGCCTGACATGAAGAGGCTTGTATTCAAGGCGCACGTCGCGCGTCAATTTTTTGAGAAGGACCGGGACGGCGTTGTTGCTTCTGAGTTCATAGGTAAACCGGTAGTTCCCGGGCTGCACATTCCTGATGGTGTCGGATTGTTTGCCGTAACTTTTGGAGGAAAGGGTTTCCCTTCCGGCCGATTGGAAGTTTTTTCCGGTTTCGGGGTCATTCAGAGTGAGAACTTTGTTCAAGATTACGAAGGCTCCGGTGTTGTTGTGGATGGCGGCCGTAACGGCATATTCGAAAGAACCGTCGGAGGCACGCTTGAATTCACCGGAGAATTCTTCCAGGTCGAGAAGGAATTTTTTCAGGGACAGCGAGGCCAGTTCGACTTCCCGGAAGGCTTTCGGGATGACATGGCTCCGGAAGGGAAGCGCCGACCACGAACTCAGTTCAGCCGGTTTTGCCGCATAACGGTTTCGTCCCACATTGAGGCGCCAGCGGGCATTGCTCTGCGTGTTGAAGTCCATCGACCCGATGGGAATGGCGGCTTCCAGCGTCCATTTGTCCTTTTCCCGTGAGGTTCTGATTTCCGCGCCGCTTTCCCATTCAGGATAAATGAGATATTTTTCCGTATTGGTATTGTCGTCCTGGGCGCGCATATCGATAAAAGTTCCGGACGAGTCCGCAATGAACTTGTAAAAGGAAAGAACCTTGGCGCCGTCCGGCACAAGATTGAGTTCAAGGGAATCGTTGAGCCAGAGCAGCCCGGAACCGGGTGAATATTTTTTGCAGACGATTTTGTCCATGGCGGGTTCGTCGCACTCCACCGCAAAGTAGATATTGTCATTGTCGTGATAGGTCTTGAAGCGGGTCTGGACGTCGGCATTTTCCTTCGTGCCGATTTTCGTGAAGCCGCTGTTCCATGGAAGGGAACTCCAGACGGAGTCTTCGAGCTTTCCGTCCAAAACGGGTTTCTGAGGAAGATACGGAATGGTCTCCGCGGCTGCGGAATGGAGCCCGTACAGGAAAAGCGGTGCAAAAATACTCCAGAGGATTTTTTTCATAAATCATGCCTTCCGAATGATGATCTTATTTTTCGAGCGTGAAAACAAGGCTGCCTTGACGATAGATGTCCGGCAGTTTCTCTTTTTTGTCTTTCTTCTGGAAGAGAACGCTGATGCTGAGACTGTAGTCCCCCGCGGGCCAGTTTTCCGTAGAGAAGGAACAGGGCAGCTCCTTGCAGTCCCTTTGCGCGGCGGGCAGCCATTGATAAGGCTGAAACTGGACGCTGGACCATTGGGGATCTTTGTTGATTTTCGGCTGAAGATTCAGTTTTTTACAGAAATCTTCCGGGACGTTCCGCAGATAAGCGAACACATTCCAGCCGGAAATCTGATAGTTGTCCGGATAAGCGCACTCCAGTTTGAAGGGGACCTTCGAACCCGATTTGAAGACCGTTTTTCCGTCGACCGAACTTTTGATACTGAACGGGCTCGGAGTTTTTTCCTGGGCCGGAAGCGGGAAGACGGCAAAAACGAGTGCAAGCAGAGAGAGTGTGAAAAGTTTCATTTCTTAATTGGGATCCTTTCCTTAGCGTATGAATGAAAAATATAAATGTGAATCAGAGATACTTTCCAAGCATGACATTCTCTTTGGAAAAATATGTCCAGTTGCCGATGTTCATCACCGAATCCCCCAATTCCTGTGGATGGATTCCCTTCACATGACCGTCCCCGTAAAGGATGTTGCATTTCCCGTTATGCCGGAAATGGGGAATGGCGGCACCTGCCTGGGCATAATTGTTGTCCCCGAGAATATAATGGCCGTTGAAACTATTCGGATTGGATGGTGCGGTGCGATACCCCACGCAGAGATTGTCCGCCATCAGGATCATTTCACCGGGAGACTGCCAGCAGACGCTGCTGGCGACGAAGGGAGAGGAAGCGGAACCGCGGATCGGCTGCTTGGAAAGGATTTTCAGATAAGCAGATGGAATCTGACCGTTGGTCCGGAGACCGTAGCAGGCGTTCACATATGTGTTGGTGAGCCTTGGATCGGGACATCTCAAAATCGGACTGATATGACGATTGTCAGTGCCGGTGTAGGCTCTTCCGGGAGGCAGATATTTTCCGTCCGTCAGCATGGTGAAATAAGCTTTCTTCTCTGTCGCATGATACGGCGGGTAAATCCAGCCGGAAAAATCATTGGCATACATGTTCTGTGCCAGTCCCGCCTGTTTGAGGTTGGAGGTGCATTGAATGGCAATCGCGGTCATCCGGGCATTGTTCAGTGCCGGCAGGAGCATGGCCGCCAGAATTGCTATGATGGCGATCACGACAAGGAGTTCTATCAATGTGAAATTCAAACGGCTCTTCTTCATTTTTGAGAATCCTTTTTTTAAAGTTAAGTAAACCATTTAATTTTTCACCTTTTAAATACTTTTTCTGACACTATTATATACTGAAAAAGTGCTTTGTCAAGATTTTTTGAAAAAAAATAATATTTATATTGACCCATCCGCTTTTGCGGGATATATTATTCCTCTGAAAGGATGACTGTGCGCAGACGCTTGGGAGAAAAAATTCTCCGGAAAAGCGGCGTGCCTCGTAATGGTTATGGACTGGAACCCGGGGTTCAAGCCTGTCTTCGTCTTGTTTGAATTCATTTTGTTTTTTTCTGATAGGAGGCTGGATTATGGAGAAACTGGAACAGATTCTCAACACATTGAAAAAGGAACTTGAGGAAGGCCAATTCGTACCGGGGGCGCGTTTTCCCTCGGAATATGATCTTGCCCGGCGTTTTTCCATCAACAAGAAAACGGCCAACAAAGCGGTTTCCCTGCTGGCCGCGGACGGCTTTCTTACGCGCGGCAAAAGAGGGCAGGGGACACGTGTCGCCGGATCACCCCCATATCCGAAAGGGCATCTCGTTTTTCTGGGATCTACCCTTCATGCGTTTTATGCGGAAGTTTTTCATGGCATCCAGTGCCGGGCGCTTCAGCGGAATTATATGACTTATTATTTTGCTCCTCCGCCTCATGAGCTCAACTCTGCCTTGAAAAAACTTTATCGTTCCCTCGCACAGGGGATTATTACGCATTCTTATGGTCACCTTGGGCCGTGCCTGCTTCCCGTAATTTATGTCGACTACGAACCGCGGGCCGACGAACCTCCTCTGCACATGATCACCTGCAATAATTATCTGGGCGGGCATGACATGATGAAGGAAATCATTGCCCGCGGACATCGCGACATTGTCATCTATTTCCACCATGGCCTGATGTCCGACCGTTTGAGGGGGTTTCAAGATGCCATGCGTGAGGCTGGAATCCCGGATGTTCAAGAAAGAACTTTCTGCGGGGTGGAACATTCGGATTTCGATGCGAAATACATACTCAAGGAGATCCGGAAAAAATATCCGGCCTGTACTGTGATTTCCACAGCGAGCGATAATGATCTGCTGCACATCGTCCGGGCCATGAAAGCCATGAAAATTCCATGGCGTGATAATTTCACTGTCACCGGGTTCGGGAATGTGGCTGGAATCAGCACCGTTCTTCCCGTTGCGACGGTCGATCAGCATCCGTTCCGGCTTGGATGCCGCGCAGCCGATCTCATGATCGATATGATCGAGAACGGTGAACCGGACGCCCCCTTGCGTGAAAGCATCGATGTTGAGGTCATCAACACCCATAATATTCCCGTGCTGCGCTAAAGGTTATTTGTGCGTGGAATTTGTCTGAAATGAGTTGACGCGGGAGATGCTTTTATCCTCCTTTTGAGGCTGAAAAAGACAACCTCAGCTTGAGCGTGAAAAAAAGTTTTTTTGAGGCTGAATGAAAGATTTTTTTGAGGCGTTTTTTTTGTTTTACAGGACGGAAAATGCACCGCGAGGCTGTCAAGGGGATTTTCCTAACAAAAAGATAATATTTTTTAAAAAGAATTGATTTTCCGTGCTTGCATATTTTCAAAAGCGGTACAATTTAACAGTTATAGTCCTCGAGGGACTGGTGCATAATGTTAATAACTTGTTGATAATTTTTCTTTTTGCTGCGGGTTCGAGCTGGGATTTTGTTTTTGGGCGCTTTTTCTTAAAAAGTTTGAAAAAACTTTGTTCAGATACTTGACTTTTTGGCATATTATGTCGCCAAAAATGTTTTTCATGTATTTTTAAGCTCAAATTCTTCCCTGTCTCAACTTCCCGCCGCCAAATCAGGAAATAAAAAAAATTAGATTTTTTGATCTTTTTTCATTGGCATTTTGAAGCATCCCGGTATATTTTGGGATGCTTCCGAATACTAATGTTAATAAGTCGGGTCGGATTTGTGGAAGGGACGGTTGTCGGAATGGATCAGGAGCGGGTTTCAGCTTCGGGATTATGGGAAAAAACATGCAGTTCGATTCGGGCCAGAGTGCCTGAAAACGTTTATATGCAGTGGTTTGCCGGAATTGTGCCTGTACGTGCGGATGACAGCAAAATCGTTCTGGGGGTCTCGGATGACATTTACGCAAAATGGCTGACGGAGAACTACAGTGATATCCTTTCCGACGGCCTTCTCGACGCCAATGGAAAACAGCTGAAGTTCGAAATTGAAACAGGTCACAGCGTGTCCTTCCCGGAAGAAGATGTTTCCGCCGGTGATGAATCCTCCTCCTTTGTTCTGGAATCGGCTCACGGCTTCTCGACCGATTCCGAAACCGCGCCCAATTGCCTTCCCTCCTATACGTTCGACAACTTCATCGTCGGTGAGGAAAACCGCTACGCCTATTCTGCCGCCATCACCGCCGCGCAGGCGCCCGGGAAATTCAATCCCCTCTATATTTACGGCAGCACGGGCATGGGAAAAACCCATCTGATCCAGGCCGTTGCAAACCAGATGCACAAGACCTGCCCCGGCAAGATTGTCCGCTACGTTACCTGCGAGGCCTTCCTGAACGCATATCTGGACTCTCTCCGCACCCACTCCACATTCAAATCCCACTTCGAGTTCCGGAACCATTTCCGGGAAGTGGACCTCCTCCTGATAGACGACGTTCATCAGCTCGGTGGCAAGGATCAGATTCAGGAAGAGTTCTTCAATACTTTCAATACGCTTTACAACGCGGGCAAGCAGATCATTCTCACGTCCGATAAGCGCCCTTCCGAGATTCGCGGACTGGAAGCACGCCTGGTCTCCCGTTTCGAATCCGGCGTGACCACCCAGATCACTTCCCCTACAACGTTCGAAACACGTCTTTCCATTCTTCAGCATGAACAGAAGGAACAGCTCGTGAAACTTTCTCCCGATGTGATCCATTACGTGGCCGAACGCATCTCGTCCAGCATCCGTACCCTCAAGGGCGCGCTCATGCGTCTGGTGGCCTATTCTTCCATGCTGGGGCGCTCCATCCCGATGGCCGAGGCGGAGGGGATTCTCGCGGACATGCTCGACAAGGAAGCGCAGAACCGGAAAGTCACGATCGACCGCATTCAGCAGATCGTTGCCGAATATTTCTCTCTCCGCGTGAGCGATCTGACCGGACCGAAACGGCCGAAAAATATTGCCGAACCACGCATGATCGCCATGTTCCTTTCCCGTGAAATGACGGAATATTCCCTCGTGGATATCGGCAATGCTTTCGGCGGACGCAACCACGCGACGGTACTTCATGCCGTGGCCCAGGTGAAAGCCCTTTCCGCCCAGAATGAGTCTCTCCGCCACAATATTTCCGCTGTCAAACGCAAAATTCAGGGATGACCGGCCATGAAGTGGGCGGATCTCCATTCTCATACCCCGCTCTGCAAACATGCCGTCGGAACGGCGGAGGAATATCTGCGCGCTGCCCTCGACAGGGGGCTTTCCTTTTTCGGCGTTTCCGACCATATTCCCTGGCCCAGCGGATATGATTCCGAAGTCCGCATGGAGCCCAAACAGTTCGCTGATTACCGCACCTTGGTCCGCTCTATTCAGAAGAAAGCCCGGAATACCCCTCTGAAAGTTCTCTATGGAATCGAGCTTGATTATGTTCCGGGACGCATGAATGAGGTTGCTTTCGCAATCGACGCGGAACCTTTTGACTACCGGATCGGTTCCATTCACTATGTGGATGACTTCGCGTTCGACAATCCGGACCAGATTCAAATCTGGAAGGAACGCGGCGCGGATTGGGTCTGGACCCGATATGCCGAACTTCTCTGCGAGTTTGTCGATTCCTTCCCGTTTGAGATCATGGCGCACCCGGATCTGCCGAAGAAATTCGGTTATATGCCGCTGGACCGTTCCGGATTCGTGTTGAAGATGAGGGAAGCATTTGACTTGGCTGCTTCCCGCGGTATCGCGATCGAGATCAATACAGCGGGACTCCGTAAGCACGTTCATGAACTTTATCCGTCTCTGGATTTGCTGACTCTGGCGCGGAAAGCGGGAATGTCCCTGACCTTCGGCTCCGATTCGCATTCGCCGAAGGATGTTGCCGCGGACTTTGACAAGGCGCTTGAGTTGGCGAAAGCCGCCGGATACCGTTCCGCATCCGCGTTTCAGTCCCGCGAGCGGCTGGACCTTCCTTTCTGAGGTCCGATTCAATTGTTGTATCTGATGTCTTATACTATTTCGCTTTCAAATATAGATATTTACTGATAGCGGTGCTATATTATCGGCAACCCAAACTGGAGGTTGCCGATGATTCGACCGTATTTGACTCTTGATGAAATCTCTTTCCGTATGAAGGAATCTTGCAGCATCGATCAATTCCGCCGCTGGCAGGCGATTTACTTGCGGCTTAAAACGCCCTCGATCAGCGTGCGGGAAGTGGCAAGTATCTGTTCCGTATCCTATAAAACAGTGGTACAATGGACTTGGCTTTATAATACAAAAGGTACTGATCATTATGCCCTTGTCGGTCGAGGCGGTCGTCGTCATTTCATCCTTTCGGAAGCGGCGGAATTGGAGTTGCTCCAATCATTGCATGAAAAAGCAGGACGGGGAGTCATCGTTACGGCTCACGCGGTAAAATGCGCCGCAGAGGCGAAAGTCGGGCATGAGGTTCCCAAGGATTATGCTTACGACCTGCTGCATCGCAACCGGTGGCGGAAAATCATGCCGCATACTTATCATCCCGATGGGAATGAGGAATCCCGTTCCTCTTTTAAAAAAACTACCCGAATCTATTGGCTTCCGCCAGAGAAGAATTGAATCTCACTCCCGACGAACCATTGGAGGTCTATTTTCAGGATGAAGGAATATTCGGACGTATGTCCAATCCGGTTCCCTGCTGGGCTCCGTGGAAAATGCGTCCCAGATTGCCTTCGCAACGGATTCGGCAATACAGTTATGTTTATGCCGCTCTTTGTCCGGAAACAGGGGATTTGTGCTCGCTGATCATGCCATACTCCAACACGGATTGTATGCAAATCTTTTTGGAGGAATTTGCCAGGCAACGCGCTGGAAAACCCACTCTTTTGATCATGGACCAGGCGGCATGGCATAAAAGTTCCGTATTACAGAAATATCCCAATATTCTCATCACATACCAACCGCCATACAGTCCCGAACTTAATCCGGTTGAGCACCTCTGGAAGCACCTGCGGACCACATTCACTCATAATTGGTTTTGGGCGTCTCTTGATAAATTGGAAGACAGGCTGTGTGAGGTTTTGTTACAACTTTCCAAGAATCCGAAAATGATAAAATCATTCTCGCTTTTTGACTGGATGGTCTATGTTTGAAGGCGAATTAGTATAATATTTGGTTTTTGCATAATGAGGTAGTCCTGAATGGGTAGTGTCCTGATTTTTTCGCACATTTGATATTCCCGACTGATTTGGGATTACCGAATGGCTGGCTCAAATGAACTACCCCGATGCAGAGCATCCGGGGTATCGGGATTTCACCTCCGGCGACCAGCGCATTGTTCGTGCGGAGCCTGGTCCAATGCTCCGACGGGAAGTCCATATAGGAGAGCGTCTCCTTCACACTGGATTCAATAACATCCGCAACCTTGTCCAGTTTCATTGTTTTGAGCTACCGCCTCACATTTATGATTCCCGTTTCGTGGTTAAAATGCCGAACGGATGAGGAATGAAAAGGGAGCTGATTTTCAAAGAGAGCGATACAGAAATCACGTATTTCCTGTGCTGGAAAGAATAGCGATGAGATTATTCCGGATGTCAAGAGCTGCGCCCAAGGCACAATTGCACTGCCGCATGCTGTATGTCACGAATTCCACCGGTGAACGCTGCCAGGAACGGTCCCGGAGCCGATTGATAAACCGTGTGTTAAGTTCAACAAGAAAAGGTTCCAGAAGTTCACCTCCGATAACGAGCGCGAAGGGATCAAGCGTATTGACCGCCGTAAGCGTCAGCTGGAGAAGATAGGGTTCCAGATACTCATAGAGCTGTTTGGTATCTTCTTCGGACAATGCGCCGAATGAATTTTTGTGCAGCGTGGCGCGGATGAAGCGGTTTGCGCCTTCGATCGAACAAAATGTCTCCAGACAGTTCTTCTGCCCGCATGGACACTGTGTCTCGCAGCCCACCGTCAACAGATTGCAGGGGATATGGCCCAATTCCCCGGCAAAGCCCCGGCTCCCACGTATGAACTCGCCGTTATGCCAATAGGCAGTCCCGATGCCAGAAGCGATGTGGATGAAGAGACAGTCGGAAAAGTTCCGGTGGTTTTGAAACAGGACCGACCGTGCCTTGTCGTAAATATCGTGTCCTATGCGGAAACACTTCAATCCCGGATAATCGGTCCGGATGATGTTAAAATCGTAGTCACGGAACCCGGAGAACAGCGGCGACAAACGCCACATCAAAGCCGGTTCGTCAACTGCGCCGTAGAGAGAAACCGCCAGAGCGTCCAGAGCATTCCAGCCGAGTCCGGCCAGTTCCAGCGTCCGCTCGACTCCGAGGTAAAGATCGTTCCGCAGTTTTTTCCCGTCGAAACGTTCGAAGGACAAAGGCTGTTCGTTCTGCATCAGGATTTTTCCGTCCGGGGTCAACAATACGGTGGAAATCGAATGCCGACCGATTTCCGCCCCCATCAGAAGGTGGCGTTTCCGGTTGAAGCAGTAATATTCGCTCCGGGAGGAACGACCCGGCGCCGGAATTTCATTACCGACCAATATCTCCCTGTTCACCAGACTGGCGATTCCGCTACTGACAGTTCCCCAGGAGAAATGGCTCAGAGAACGGATGTCCTGTTTGCAGCAAACCCCGTTGGCGACGCAATCCAAAAGCATTTTCAGCGTTTCGGATTTCATCAAGTGATGACGTCTGAATTCCTTCTGCATCTTTTCCTGCTCAATATTTCTGATATTCCCGGGGGCCGGTTCCCATACGCCGGATTTTCCCTGGACCGCAAGCGGTCATTCGCTTCCGGCCTTCTCATTTTTTGAGTCATATACGAGGGCATACTATACTACGTTCATTCTGAATCTTCAACATTGATTTTCTTTTTTTTGCGAAGTGGAAATCTTTTTTGAAAAAAACATCATATCAGGTCTTGATATTTAAGAATATCTGTTTATATTTAAATTCAGAAAGTAAATCAAGAGAAAAATCAATGTTGCGGACAAGAGAAAACAGTCGAAACGTCGTCGGACAATTGTCTCCGGTCCCGCTGGTTCTGGCAATCGGAGAATTGTTATGGGATGAACTGCCGTCCGGAAGAATGTGCGGCGGAGCTGCCGGAAACTATATCTACCACGCGAAACGCGCCGGAGCCAATGCCCTACTTATCAGTTCCGTCGGATTTGACAAGGATGGGGAGTCGCTGCTTTCCGCATTATCCGCCAAAGGAGTCGATGTCCGCTTCGTCACGCGGAACGAATTTCCTACAGGACGGGTTTCGGTAAAGTTGAACGGGGCGATTCCGGAATATACGATTCACGAACCGGCGGCATGGGACCACATTTCCCTGACGGAGGAGAGCAGGAAGGCCGCAGCCGGAGCGGACGCCGTTTGTTTCGGCACATTGGCCCAGCGCAACGCAGATTCGCGTGAAACGATTCAGGAAGTGTTGCGTCTGGCCGCCGGGGCCCGCTTCCGGATACTGGACGTCAATCTGAGGCAGAATTTTTACGGACACGAAATTCTGGAGCGTTCCTTGTGGAGCGCCAATGTCCTCAAACTGAACGACGATGAGCTTCCTGTTCTTGCCCGGATGTTCGGATTCCCGGATGCCGGTGAAGCGGCCGTCGTCCCACTGATGGAAAAGTTTGAGCTCGACTATTGCATCTATACGCAAGGAGCCTTCGGGAGCATCCTCTTCGACAGGACCGCCCGCTTGGAATTTCCCTGCGGCGAAGGTCCCGTCGTCGATACCGTGGGATGCGGCGATGCGTTCACCGCGGCATGGACATGCGCGATGCTGGAAGGAAATTCCACGGAAGAAGCCATGGTCCGTGCGACTCGAACGGCAACCTGGATAGCAGGCCGCGCCGGCGCCATGCCGGACGGCGATTGATATAAATTTGAATCATGGGAGGCAAACAAATTGCTGGCGGCAATTCTTGAAAATTTCAATCGGCTGGTTCTGAAAGAGGTTCCCATTCCGGAACCGGGGGATCAGGAAGTTCTTGTTCGTATCAAGTCTTGTGGTTTCTGTGCCACTGACTACAAGGCGATCAAAGGGATCCGGCGCAATGTGACGTTTCCGCTGATTGCCGGACACGAGCCCGCGGGTGTGGTCGCCGCCGTCGGACGCGGCGTTACGGGATTCAAGGAGGGGGACGAAGTCATCTGCCAGCCATCCGGCTACTGCGGACTTTGCCGTCACTGCCGCGAGGGAAACACTCATTATTGTGAACACGCCTACACCACCGGCGGAGACGGCCCGGAGGACATTCGTCCCGGCGCCTTCGCCGAATATATGGTCACCGGTCAGACGTGTCTGTTTCACAAGCCGGTTAACATCGGCTTCGACGCCGCCGCCTTGACGGAACCGCTTTCCGGCGCATGGAAAGGCATGATTCAGAAAAGCGAAATGAAAGTCGGGGACGACGTGGTCGTAATCGGGACCGGAGGAATCGGCCTCCTCTGCATGATGGTGGCGAAAGCCGCCGGAGCCGGACGACTCATCGGCATCGACAACAGTTCCTACGCCCGGAACAACGCAGTCGCCATAGGAGGAGCCACGCACGTACTGGACGGCGCTTCCGGCGATCTGAAACGTCATGTCTACGACATTCTTCCCGACGGACCGGATTTGGTCGTCGAGGCAGCGGGCCCGATCGGTGCGGTGAATCTGATGACCGATTTGCGGCGGAGGGGCACAAAGTGGAATGTCTTCGGAATCACCACGCACGAAAAATTCGAACTTGACGGCGGCTACACCCACTTCCTCGAAGGGCGCATGGACGCCAGTTTTGGCACAACGCCATTGGCCATGCAGATGGCTATCCGACTGATGGAACGCAGCCTTGTCGATCCCGAAAAAATTGTTTCCCACCGTTTCAGGCTCTCTGAGATTCATCGTGCGGTAGAGGTCATGGGACAGCCCGAACGCAACAAGGTAATCATTAACCCCTGACGGAGCCGCGGCAATGAATGAATTCACAGGAAAAACAGCCGTAGTAACGGGAGGAACTTCCGGAATCGGACGCGCCGTCGTAGTGGCATTGTCCGATGCGGAATGCGAAGTGTGGTTCTGCGGAAGGAACGGAAACAGCGCCGGAGTGGAAGCCTCGTGCAAAGGTCACGGACATTATGTCCGGTGCGATGTTTCCAAGTCCGACGAGGCTGAGAAATTTATCGGTGAAGTTCTGGCAAATCGTGGAAAGATCGACTACCTCGTCAACAATGTGGCGTATGACGGGCGCCTTTCCTTCGATCAGGCGGATGACGAGGCGTTTGAGAGGTTCATTGGAGTAAACTTGCGAGCGGCGGTCCAGATCACACGGGCCGTCCTGCCCGGGCTGCGCTCAGGGAAGGGCCGCGCCATCGTGAATATGGGCACCACCAATTGGATGCTCGGACTCTCTCCGTTCACACTCTATGCCGCCGCAAAATCCGGCCTGATCGGTTTTACAAGGGCGCTCGCACGGGAACTCGGACCGGAAAAAATCCGCGTCAACATGGTATCTCCGGGCTGGGTCATGACGGAAAAACAGTTGAAGCTCTATGTAACAGAGCAGGACAAGGCGGAGCTTCTGCGCGATCAGGCGCTTCCGTTTCTCCTGACGGAAAAGGACATCATTCCGTCGATTCTTTTTCTCCTCTCGGAAGGAGCTGTCGCCATGACCGGACAAAATATCATCGTGGACGGAGGAAAATTCATGCAATGAAAACAAATCTGCTGAAACAATTCGCCGGAATTCGACCGGAGCAAGGCTCTTTTGTTCTGGCACATCTCGGCCAGCATAGTTTTCTGCTCCGGACGGAAGAAAAGACCATTGCATTCGATCCGTATCTCTCGAACGATCCGGAACGTCTGATTCCTCCCTTCATTTCTCCGGAGGAATTTACGGGAATCGACTTCATTCTCGGGAGTCACGATCATGGAGACCACATCGACAGAAAATCGCTTGCTGTAATGGCAGAGGCTTCGCCCTCAGCCGTGTTTGTTTTTCCGAAGGCGGTAATCCCATCCGTTACGGAAATCCCGGGAGGACGGATGATCGGGCTGAATGACAGCGACTCCGTCGTAATCGATGGAATCCGGATTACCGGCATTGCCGCGGCGCACGAATTTCTCGACTGCGAGCCGGCAACGGGACTTTATCCGTATCTCGGCTTCGTCGTGGAAACCGACGGCGCAGCCGTATATCACGCGGGAGACTGCTGTATTTATGAAGGACTCCAGACGAAACTTTCGAAATGGCATTTCAGCCTCATGATTCTGCCCATCAATGGACGCGACGCCCGGCGGCTGAAAAACAACTGTATCGGAAACATGACCTATCAGGAAGCGGCCGATCTGGCGGGAAATCTCTGTCCGGATCTGGTGATTCCCGCCCATTACGACATGTTCAGAGGCAATACGGAAAATCCTCAACTGTTTCTCGATTACATGCAGGTCAAATATCCGAAGGTTTCCGCCTGTCTTCCGCCTGCGGGCAAAGCGGTCAAGTTCAACAGAAAGGAAGGTCTTTATGGAATCCTCCAGTAACTCGCATCGTGTAGAAATTTCGGAAAGACAAATCCGGATCGACAGCGTTCCCAGACAGATTCTTTCCGGAGCCATTCATTATTTCAGGACGCTTCCAGAACAGTGGGGCGACCGTCTGGACAAGGCAAAGGCTCTCGGTCTGGACGCCGTCGAAACTTATTTTGCCTGGAATCTTCATGAACCCGAGGAAGGGCTCTTCAATTTCTCCGGAATGCTGGATGTCGAACGTTTCATCGAAATGATTGCCGGACGCGGAATGCTCACCATCATCCGTCCTGGTCCCTTCATCTGTGCCGAATGGAACAACGGAGGTCTTCCACCGTGGCTGACCGCAAAATCAGGCTGTCAGGTACGGCGGGACAATCCGGTTTATATGGCCGCCGTGGAACGCTGGTTCGACGAATTGCTTCCGCGTCTGGAAAAACATCAATACACACGTGGAGGCAGCATCATTCTCTGCGCTGTTGAAAATGAATACGGCAGTTACGGCTGCGACAAAATATACCTGAAAAAACTTCATGATCTCATACGTCGCTCCGGATTCGACATCCCGCTGATTACCGCGGATGGAGGCGGCAACCAGAGTATGGTGATCGGGGGACTGATTCCAGGATGTCCGGCCTTTCTCACGATGGGACCGGACGAATGTATGAAAAAACTCGCACTGAAACGTACGATCCGCCCCAATGAACCCGATTGCTGTATGGAATACTGGTGCGGCAACTTCGACTGGTGGGGACATCCTCATACTATCGTGCCCATCGAAAAAAGCTCCGACCATTTTGAACAGATGGTGACGGCCGGGGTTTCGGTCAATCTCTATATGTTTCATGGCGGCACAAACTTTGCCTTCAACAACGGAGCCAATCTGTTCGGGGAGGATGATTTTCGTCCGCAAACCACCAGTTACGACTACGACACTCTGTTGGACGAGTCGGGAGAGCCGACCCCGAAATTTCACCGTTTTCATGAGATCATCCGGAAATATCGCCCGTGGGTTCCGAAAGCCGAAATCGTCCCGGGCCGGAAAATCGCCTTCGGTAAAATCGCCGTGACCGGATCCGCTCCTCTATTTGACCATCTGGATGAACTCGCACCGGTCCGTCACACGTCCGATGCCGAACCCATGGAGTTCTTCGGACAATATACCGGTTTTCTTCTTTACCGCACCCGCTTGCAGGGGCCTTTTGGAAATATGTATCCGGCCAGTCTCCGTCTGTATGAACCGCGCGACCGCGCCCAGCTATTTCTGGATGGGCATTTCCTCGGCGATGTCATTCGGACGGAAAAAGGAAAAGAATTTCCAGTTCAGATTGATAAATCGGAAGCGGTGCTTGACATCCTTCTGGAAAACCTCGGATATATCAACTTCGGACCAGCCATCGGAAATGAATGCAAGGGAATCGCAGGCATCATGATCGACAACCAGTATCAGAACACTTTTGAATGCCGTTCTCTCCCGATGCAGGATATTTCCGGACTGAAGTTCGAACCCTTCCGCAAACTGCCTGAAAATACGCCGTCTTTTCACCGCGCCTTTCTCGAAATCGGAGAAACGGCGGACTCCTTCCTTCGCTTTCCCGGAAGAAAAGGGATTGCTTGGATCAATGGTTTCTGTCTCGGACGATATTGGGACATCGGACCGGGCGATGCGTTGTACGTGCCTGCCCCGGTTTTGAAAAAAGGAAAAAACGAAATAATCGTTTTCGAATTGTACGGGCTGGCTGGGGATCATTTCGAATTTCTCTCGGAACGGCATTTTGAAGCACTCGTTTCCAGTCCGTTTTGATTCCTCCGAAGGAAAGGTTTTTTTCTTCGTCCTACAATCAGGAACGCTGGATGTTTGACAGACCGTTTCACGACGGCAAATCCATCGAGTTGTGGTAAGAGAAGTCACAGCCAACGCTCTGGATGAACTAAGTTTGGAAGAAGTTTGAAAAAAATATGCATATCCGGCACAGTGCGGTGTTATACAGAATCACTCAGGAGTAAAATCTTGCTTCATCGTTTCGAAATAACCAGATATTCGTAAGTCCCGACTATTTTAACTCAAAGTCCCTCATGAACGCTCCCCGTTCAATGACACTCTCTCCCTGCTTGCTGCCATAACTGATGCACTGCAAAAATTATAGAAAAACAAGGAAAAAATTTTAAAATTCACTTGACAATCCCATCAAAGCATGTTATAATTTGCTTAACGTTAAACACAACAATCAGGACTCGCAGAATCAGAGGGTCCCGGCAGAACGACGAGAACATGAAAACAAGTGGTCCGGCGCTAAGACAGAAAAAAGAAAAAAACATCCGAAAAGGGAATACCGAATTGGACAAACAGCCTATTTTCCGGGCTGAAGACGCTCCCCGGAGTATGGAAAAGCCGGACTTAAAATTTGCTGTCGTCAGTGATCCGCACGGTTATCTTCCGAAGGAACACTGGGGACTATACAATATGCGGCGGGCCATCTGCATGATGGCCGCAAAAAATGTTGATGCATTTCTGATGGCAGGCGATCTTTCCGACCGGGGTGATCAGCTTGTCTATGCTTTATACGGGGAGTTGTACCGCAAGGAATTCCGCAGGAATCCGCCCATTCAGATCGCCTGTGCCGGGAATCATGAATTCTGGGTGTCTGAAAACCGGAAAACGGATACCGTTCTGAAAGATTTTTCTGCCGGCATCGGAGAACGGGAGGAAAATCCTGTTCACAAGATTGTCCGCGGTTATGACTTTATCTCTGTTTCGCCGTTCGATGGGCTGAGTTTTTCTCCGGAAGCCTGTGCCTCCTTGAAAAAAATGCTGACAGGGGTGTCCAAAAGGAATCCGGGGAAGCCAATCTTCGTATTGACACATTTTCCTCCCGCAAACACGGTTCTGGGCAGCGTCCTGACAGGCTCGCCCTGGGACGAAGGGCAACGGCAACTTCGGAAAATCCTTCAGGATTACCCGCAGGTGATTTCCTTTTCCGGACATACTCATGCTCCGGTGGAGGATGAACGCTGCATCTGGCAGGGAGAATTCACGGCGGTGGCCGTCGGCAGTCTTAGTTACGGCATGACCAATGAAAAAGCGCTCAATGTAATTTCGGACATTCTCCCATTCGCCCGAGAAGTTACGCAGGCAGTTTATGCGGAAGTATTCCCGGACCGGGTTGAAATCCACCGTTACAATGTAACCGACGGACAGGAAATCAAAGTAGACCGGGTATGGTCCGTTGAACTGCCATATCGTCCGGAGAAAGCCGCTTACACGGCGGCGCGGGCGGAAATGCGCACCGCCCCGGAATTCGCTCCGGGAACCCCTCTGCTGATCCGCTATGACTTCGGTTACGCTTATCTGGCTTTCGCGGGAGCGAAGCATGATGATTTCGTGCGGGAATATTGGATCGACATTGCGGAACATGAGCCGGACGGGGGATGGAGAAAAGCTGGAACCTACAACTACATCGCTGATTTTTATCGGCTCAAGAAGAATCGGGAATCCTGGCAGTTCTTGAAACTTCCGGAAGGGGTCCTGTCTCCGGGAAAATGTTATCGGTTCACAGTGACGCCAGTCGAATCCTTCGGCAAGGCGGGAAAACCGCTCGAACTGATTGCGGAAATGCCGAACACGTTCACTTTCAGAAAAACTCCGGCTGTTTACCCGCAGGAATGATGAAGGGAACAATAACAGAGGAACGGAAAAATGACAATGGACGGAAAAAAGAGCGGCAGACCATGCTGAAGAAAAAAACAACCTTGAAAGATGTGGCCAGAGAGGCCGGAGTCAGCGCAATGACCGTTTCGCACGTGCTGAACGGAAAGCATCTGAATCACGCAAGTCCGGAAAACCGGAAACGAATTTTCGAAACGGCTCGGCGTCTGAACTACAAACCCAATTTGGCTGCGCGCCAGTTGGTCACCAGACGGTCCAACCTCATTGGAATCCTGATTGACAGCATGGCGCCGTCTTTCTATCGGGATGTCATGATGCATGCCGAACGCGCTGCTTTCGCCCGCGGCTACCGGCTTCAGATCGGGATGATTCACGAAAACTTCAATTCGATCCAGCAATATACCGACGACTTCATCGGATCGGGCATCGAAAATGTGATCTGCATGGCGCATACGTATCCAGACTTCGGAGCTAAAATTCCGAAACTGATGGAATCATTTCAAAATGTTGTTTTTCTGGAGGAACCGTTCGTCGCCACGCGTTTCCCCGTGGTTGCGACGGATCACCGTGCAAACTTCTTACGGGCCGTTTCCGGACTGATCGAACACGGCAGACTCCGTATTTTCAGCCTGCGGACAGATTACCGCGACAAGGCGTTCCAACTGAGTTGCCAAGGTATGCAGGATGCTTTCCGGCTGGCAGGCCTGCCGTTCGAAGAACAGTTCTGGGCAATCTGCCGGGATGATCAGTGGCATACTTTCGAAGATGCCGAAACAGCGATTGTTCCCATTTTGAGGATGAAGCCCGATGCCCTGATTCTTTCCTGTGATGAATCCTCCCTGAGAGCCCTACAGGTCTTGAACCGGCGCGGCATCCGGGTGCCGGAAGATATGGCGGTTTTCAGCGCGGAACTGGGCAACTACGGACGCGCCGCCACCCCAGCGTTTTCCGGAATCGCCCATGATTCCAGAATGGTGGCACAGCTGCTGATGGAAAAACTGCTGGAGCGAATCGAAGACGTCCGGAAAGCGGATCTGCCGGGAAAAACCGAATACGTTCCGGCCGATATTGTCTGGAACCAATCATGCTGACGCTTGAATCGCATCATGAAAATATAAAAAACGCTCAAAAAGAGGAGGTCATGAAAAATGTCAACGAAACGGAATTTGAAGACCGAGTATTTTACACTCATTGAATTGCTGGTGGTAATTTCAATCATCGCGATTCTGGCAGGCATGCTTCTTCCTGCCTTGAACCATGCTCGGCAGAAGGCAATCTGCACTCTGTGCGTTTCCCAGCTCAAACAGCAGTATCTGGCTGTCGCCCAGTATCAGGACGACTACAAGACCATGCCAACCATCATTTCCTCCAACAACTGGTCGACGGGAGACGTAATGAAGCGGCCAACCCCCGGGTTTGTTCACATGGGATTGATTTATGACTGCAAATACATTTCGAACGCGAAGGCGCTGTACTGTCCGGATACCCGGAACCATGCACAGGATCCGAACCGGATTGGAGACATCTCCGGTCCCCGCAGCATACTGAACGGAAGCTCGTCCTACGGCGAATCGAATTACTTTTTCCGTTATTGCCAATATATTGTTTCGCAGGAAAAGGCAACACCGACGCTTTATCGCGAAACCAGCGACCGGCTGGACAGAAACTATCCCGGGGAGTGGTTTCAGATTGACGGCTGGGGATATTCCTCGGTAGAGGAGTCGTATTGGTGGATTCCTCATGGTGGAAGCGGCCTGGGTGTCTCCCGTTTCCATGGCGGCGCCGAAATGGTTCTCCTGCCATGGGGATTGGTCAAGAAATATTCCGGACAGCCCCTTGCTGTCATGATCAATCTTCTGAAACTTTATAAATAACGAATTTTGAACACAGTGCAACCAAATGGAGAAAAGAATGTTCTGTAAAAAAATCTATCTTGGAATTCTGGCGGCAATCCTGACGACGACCGCTGTCTCTGGTGAAAACCTTGTCGCAAATCCCGGTTTCGAAATGGAAATGGAAAACGGAAGGATTCCGCATTGGGTAATCCGGAAAAACAGTGGAACGGATGATGTCTTCTCCCTGAGCGAAGAAGCGAAAAATGAAGGAAAGAAAAGCCTTCTATTCAATAATGCGCTCAAAAGCAATTACATCCTCTGCACGCAGGACCTCAAACTGGAGCCAGGTAAAACCTACCGTTTCGGCGGCAAAGTCAAATATGCCGGGGTGACGGGTCTCGGCGACATTGCAATCGATCTTTACGACAGGAATGGCAGATACCTCAAAGGCGTATATCCCAACGGGCCATCCGACGCTCCTGTTGAGTGGCGGACGATTTCCGGAATCATTGGAAACATTCCTTCGGAAATCGGCATGGCGCGACTGATCGTCTATGCCCGCAAAGGAACCGTCGGACGCATTTGGTTCGACGAAATTTACTGCGAGGAATTCATTCCGAAACTATTGGGGCAGATGACAACGGACTGTTACCGCGATCTTTCCGACGGAGGACCGGTACAGACCGCTATTCGGTTGAATTTCGGACTGGCAGGAACTCTTCCTGCTGAGCTCGGAAACATCGATCTTGAAATTCTGGATGCCTCCGGAAAAGTCGTGATGAAGGTGCCGCAGAAATGCTTTACTGAAAACTCAGCGATTTTTCTGTTTGACAGTTCAAAACTCGCGCCAGGGACCTATAACCTTTCCGTAACGGTAAAGCATCCTCGCACCGGGAAAATCGAAAAGTGTTCGATCCAGTTCCGCCGGCTGGCAAAAATGCCGCAGAGACATGTCTCTTTCGACCGTTGCCGCCGAATGATTTTGGAGGGGAAACCGTTCTTCCCGCTCGGAATGTATTTCCCCGTTTACCCTGTAAATGAGGAGGCGCTCGATATTTTTGCGAAAGGCCCTTTCAACTGCATTCTGCCCTACTCCGAACTTTCTATCGAACAACTCGACCAGATACAGAAACGCGGGATCAAAGTCATTTACAACCTGAAGGATTATGTGCGAAATTTCCGGGGACTCAAAACGGATACCGAGGCATTTGAGAAGTTTCGGAAGGAGCTCCTCGCCCGACGGAATCATCCGGCCATCATCGCTTGGTACATCAACGACGAACATTCGCTGGGGATGCTTCCGGTTTTAGCGCAAAACCGTGCTGCCGCGGAGGAACTCGATCCGGACCGTCCGACTTATTCCGTACTTTACCAGGTCAATGAGGTCGGAGAATATCTGCCCAGCCTGGATGTGGTGGGTACGGATCCCTATCCCGTTCCGGACCAACCGATCAGCACGGTCGCGGACTGGACCGCACTCACCGAACAGGGAACATTCGGATTTCACCCGACATGGATGGTCATTCAAGCGTTCAACTGGGGAAAACACCGGTATTATCAGGGCTGTCCTCAATCGGAGATACTGGCTTGCCGCTCGCCGAACCAAACAGAAATCCGTGTCATGGCATGGAGCGCAATTGCCCGTGGCGCTAACGGACTGATGTTCTACTCTTGGATGGACCTCACCGATCTCGACCAGCCAAAACCGGAACTTCCCATGAAACGGGAACCTTTCGATCAGCGTTGGAACGATCTCAGGACGGTAGGAAACGAAATCGTAAAATTCGAAAGAGTCTTGCTGTCGGACGAGTCCCCTGCAACAGTGAAGGCGCTGAATTCTTCCGGGAAAACTCCGTTTCGGCTTTACTCCACAGATGGAAGGACTTGGCTGCTGGTTGTGAATCCTGACGCATCCGGCGCAAAAATATCCTTTTCCATTCCCGCGGGATTGAGCAATATGAAAACTGAATTCGGAACTGGAGGAATGACACTGAAAGACAACATTCTGACGCTCGATCTGGCCCCATTTTCAGTACGGTTCGTGAGCTTGGGAAAGGAAGCTTCCCCCGGAAAACTCTGAACCAGCCATGAAAAATCATGAAAATGCCGTTAATACGGGTGTTCAAGACCTGCGTTCGAGAATATTTCTTCCCGTTCGTAACGTCCTCTGCTCGGAAAGGGTGCTTCGGGCAGAGAACCTGCGTGAAAACACTGTTTTTCAATCCTGTGGTTCGGTTCACGATGAACGGATCATATTTTCTCCCGGCGCCTGGGTTCTGCTCGACTTCGGCCGTGAACTCAACGGCGGGGTCGCCATCGTTTCCAGTGAGGATACGGGACGAATCCGTCTGCGGTTCGGGGAATCGGCAACGGAGGCGTGTGCCCGGCCGGATCAGGATCATGCCATCCATGATACTGTGCTGAGACTGCCTCGCACGGGAACGCTGGAATTTGGCAATACCGGATTCCGTTTCGTTCGCATCGATGCGATGGATGCCGTTGAAGTCCTGAATGTTTATGCTGTTGCCCTGGAAAGATTCCCAAAGGAAATCGGTCAATTTGAATCTTCTGATAAAACCTTGAACGCAATCTGGCGCACTGGCCGTGAAACTGTCAGACTCTGTATGCAGCAGTTTCTGGTGGATGGCATCAAGCGGGATCGCATGGTCTGGTGCGGTGACATGAACCCGGAAATCGCCGCTGTTCTCGTTGCTTACGGTCCTCTGGAAATCATTCCAGAAAGTCTTAAATATGCTGCAAAATCCTTCACACAGAACGGTTTTCTTCAGGGCATGCCTGCTTGGGAACTTTGGTGGCTTGTCAGTCTTTACGACTATTTTTCAGCTGCCGGAGATACGAAAATTCTGAATTGTTTCCACGAAAGAATTTGTGCTCTGGTGGAAAGGCTGGCCGAATCGATCGCATCAGACGGCTCGGAAAAACTGCCAGAATACCGCTATACCTGTTGGGAGGACGAAGCGAATGAGTCCGCCCGCCATGCTGGACTTCATGGGCTACTTGCATATGCCCTGTTCGTGGCGGAAAGGCTGGCCGTTTTTCTGCACGATTCCGATTTAGCGGATAGTTGTTCGGCCATGCGTTCGCAGTTGCTGAAACATGTTCCGGAACCGACGTCCCCTATGGGTGCAGCCATGCTTGCGCTTTCCGGAATCCGGCCGTTTTCACTGCCATCTGGTCCCACAAGCGTGTTTCCGGCCTATTATGCTCTCCAGATGATGAATTCGCTTCCGGCCATGGAAACTGTCCGGAGAATCTGGGGCGGCATGCTCACTTACGGCGGAACGACATTCCATGAGGAATTTGATCCCGTGTGGCTGAAAAACGCTTGCAAGATTGACGAATTTCCAGAAAACGGTCGGATCGATTTCCATGCCGCCTACGGAAATTACTGTTACCAGGGATATCGTCGGAGTTTGTGCCATGGTTGGGCATCAGGGGTCACTGCATTTCTTTCCCGCCGCATTTCAGGTCTTCGCGCGTTGACCCCCGGATATGAAACATTCAAAGTGAAACCGGATTTCTGCGGACTCAAGAATTTTTTCATCCGGATTCCTGTTTCGGGCGGCACGATCGAAGTCGAAGGGGAGAAGGGGAAATACACTTTCCGCCGGTTTTGAAAAACGTTTCCTCCATTCGTTCTGAATCAGAAATGGAAGATATGAAAGAATCATCGGAACATACTCAAGGGCAAACTATTCAGCATGCGGATCAATCAGTTGGGAGAATACCGGGCCTCCTCTTGCTTGATATTGACTTTTCGTCTCTCACATGGAGCGAATATCTGACTGTATTATGTCTGACTTCAGTTATTTACCTTGAAGTCCTCCTTAAATTGTAAAAGTCCGTCAGCTCCATACTGAATTTCTTGAGGTGAGCGTAACAAGTAGACATAATAACTTGCAACCATAGAGGGCGGCAGGAAGTGATTACTGCCGGAGGAAGGATCGATAACAGGTTCGTTGCCTTTGAAGCTGGCGTTCTCCATTGTTACGCTGATATGCACCAAGGCAATGGAAAATCATCGTGCTGGTGGAAAACCAATTAAAAATAACAAGCTACCTGTAAAGGGCGATCCTAAAAAAAGAGCAGAAAATGAACAGAATTGATAAAGCGTTTGAATTTGCCTGTGAAACCTACCATGAGTATGGCGTTAATCCGGTACAATCCATTGAAATGTTAAGTAGAATTCCAGTTTCCATCCACGCATGGCAGGGGGACGATGTTTGCGGATTTGAAAACACAACTCACGCGCTCACGGGCGGCTGTCAGGTGACGGGAAATTATCCCGGACGCGCCCGCACCTCCTCGGAATTGAGAAACGATTTGGACATGGCCCTGCGGCTGATTCCCGGAACTTTGAGGGTCTGTCTTCAGGGACATCAGGTGGACAGAATGTTTCCCGGGAAAGATCGCGATGCCTTTACGATTGAAAATTTCACCGACTGGCTCGACTGGGCACAAAATCGCAAGTTCGGGTTGGATATCGCACCCGCCTTCTATTCGCATCCGAAGCTGGATCATGGACTCTCTCTTTCCCATCCGGATCCGGAAATCCGGCGATTCTGGATCGAGCACGGCAAGGCCATCCGGCGCATTGGGGCCAAATTCGGAAAAACCCTCGGCACTCCCGCCATCTGCAATTTCTGGGCTCCGGACGGGTTCAAGGACGCTCCCGCGGACCGGCTTGCGCCACGGATGCGCTTGGGGGAATCTCTGGACGAAATCTTTTGTGAATCCTTTGATGAACGCCATGAAATCGATGCCGTGGAGTCGAAACTCTTCGGCATCGGCGTCGAGTCCTGCGCCGTCGGATCACATGAGTTTTACCTGATGTATGCTGCTCAACGGAATAAACTCATTTGTCTGGACTCCGGACATTTCCACCCGACGGAGTCCATCGCGGATAAACTCAGCGCAATCGTCTCCCGTCAGGGTCGCATCCTGCTTCATGTCAGCCGAGGAGTTCACTGGGACAGCGACCATGTCATCCTGCTCAACGATGAACTTCTGCAAATCAGCAGGGAAATGATGTTTTGCGCAAAAAGCAACAACATACATATTTGTCTGGACTATTTCGACGCGTCGATCAACCGGATTGCCGCCTGGGTAGTCGGCGCGCGGAATATGATGAAAGCTCTGCTGATCGCTCTGCTTGAACCCACGGAAAAACTTTGCACGCTCGAAAAAGAATGGGGCTTTTCCGGTCGGCTTGCTCTTCAGGAAGAGATCAAAACCCTTCCTTGGGGCGCTGTCTGGCGTCACTTCTGCGAGATGAACCGGATGCCGGACGATTACGCGGTGATGAATGAAATCAGAAATTACGAAAAAAGCGTAACTTCCCGAACATAATGAATAACGAATTAGATTGCCGCATCATTGGATTTCCCTAACGCCCGAAAAGATTTTGCGTTCAACAGTTACAAGTCCGAAGATTGACGATCCGGAATATTGTGAATTGAAGGAGCTGCCCTTTGAGAATACAAAACGCTGGATCCGAGTCTTTGAAAAGGAACGCAATGGAATTCCGGAGAAAAGTTTGTGACAACGAAATGGAGATATACATAAAAAATCTGATTTTTCATGACTTTTTACAGGAAAAGTCACTTGTAATGTGTCAACGCGTTTTTGACGCATGAAAAAATGAGTTATCAACATGAAAATGCCAATACTTTTGAAAAAGGCTTTTTGGATTGAAAAAAATAGTATCAAAACTTTCACAATCATAGAGGATGGCAGAAAGTCACCCTCCCAACATAGAAAGGAATTGAAATGGAAAAGAAAGAAACGCAACTGTCGCAAAGAAAAGCTGTAAGATCGAAAATGAATTCGGAAAACAAAAAGTCCGCTAAGAATCTGACTACGGCGAGCAAAAGCAAATCGTCCACCGGCAAGAGACAGAAATCTCCGATAGGTTCCGAAGTTCATTTCGCGCCCAGCAAATACAATGATCCGGAGTTTGTCAATCGACTTTCTGCCAAGGAAATCGAAAATATTCTCGATGCTTCTGCAAGTCTGGATTATAGTTCGTCAGAAATAGAAAGCGAGGTCCTGCTTCCGACGGGACTTCCTAAGACAGCTCATCTCACAGATGAATCTGAGGTTGTTGAGTATATTCGGGAGTATAAGGGAAAGAAAGAATCCCTGTTCAGAAAATTCAACTTCGGGTGCCTTTCCGGGGGTCATTTAAACGAAATTATTGATTCTTCCCCCACTGCGATTGAATTCATTCCACGGGAAGACCTTTGTCGAATTGCAGAATCGGATCGGATCCTTCTTCTTGCAATGCATCCGGAATATGCCCCCTATCTGTTACCGGATCTTCCCGTCTCAGATGCCTGGGTTCATTGGTTTTACATAGCCAAGCCGGAAATAACCAAAGCCCTTGTCAAGTTTACGCCATGGGATGAATTCAATCCTCTCCAACGCCGCTGTATCATCGAGAAAGCACCCAAGTTTGCGAAATATCTCTCGAAATAACCAATCCCCCGCGCCCCGACTGATTGGAAAGTCGGAGGCGGGTAGGTATATAAGCATATCCGGCGGGGAGCATCTTCATTCTTCCCGTATCCATGCTTTTCGGCCGGAGTCTTCTTTCTCAAATGCAACGCCTTCTGTAACTGAAGAATCCGACCGTTAAAAAACCAGAAACGCCCCTTTCCCGGCTCCATGAATGAGTCGGAAGGGAAACAACATAAGGAAAAAAATGGCTATTATTAATATCGATAACCCAGGCGCTCCGATGCCTGCGTCCACGGGTCCAGAACCGCTGAAGAACGCTTTTGGACAGCCGCTCATTCCCGAAGTCAGAAAAGAGATTCCTATTGATAATCCCGGATCTCCGCGATATGTGACGACGTATACCGACCCGAGTATTTTCCAATACAGAGAAATGATCGCTAATCTTCAACGGGAAGTCGACCGGTTACGTTACGAGGCAGCCGCGAAAGTAAAAATCCCGCCGCAGGATAACTTTTCCGGGGTGTATGAAATGGTTTCGGATTCAGGAAATCCAAAGATTGTCAGCCCTCAATTCAACATTCCCCATCAGCGGCGGAATATGGTCTCATACTGGAATACAACTATGCTCTGTGAGATTTTTCCAATCCGCCCCCCGGAGACATGGAATCGGGAAATCGTCCGGTTCCTTATGGCTCCTCTGATGCCGAATCTGGACGACCTTGAGTTCGAGCGGATCTATGACTCGCCCGGCGAAGTGAGAGACCGTATGGCGGGAATCGTCCAGACCGTCAAAAGGTTCTGGGCATTAATGCTTTTCGTCATACAGGAGAAAAAGTTTGACGAGAAAACCTTCGGGGAATATCGCGACCTTGTGGCCCGGCTTTGTCCGGACAATACGACCCTGTCCGCGAACAACGATGACTGCGTGATTTTCGATTACACGGGGACGCTCTGCGACAATGCCATGATCCTTTATGGACTCGAAAGGCAATTTCAAGGAAGAGCAATCCTGCTTCTGCTGGCCCGGATCAACTTCATCGCGGAATTGCTCTACCAGCATCCATTCGTTCAGGACCTTCCGGCGCAGAGGGTGATTGCCTTCATGAACGCCCTTCGGGACTGCAACTGGAACGACGTGGAAGCAGTGGCTGTGAACTTCCTTCAAGACGCGGTGAAGACGTGGCAGGATCAAGCAAACGTGCCACAGGAGGGAACAGCCCTCACGCCATCTCCGGAGATGATGCAAGTGCTGGACTTCCTTTCGAAGAATCCGGAGGGGGTCAGCGGGAAGGTTCTGATGGACCTGGCCGGATACAGCAGCAAGAGCAAGTTCCACAAGACGGTTCTGGACGCGCTGGTGGAAAAGGGGCTCCTCGGACTGGCGCTCAAGGACAAACCTTCCTCTCCGCAGCAGAAATACCTGCTGACGGAGGCGGGCGGAGCTGTTCTGCGGCAGTTCGGGACCGTTCCTGTCTCGATCATTCCGTGCGGAACCGTGCCGGCCTCTGTGCCGACCGTGCCGTCGTCTGATTCCGGCTGTTCGGTCTAACCGGATGAGCCGTTCCGCCCTTTCCGGAACAGCGGAATTTGAGGCGGAACGGGTCTTTTCCACACCCTCGAAGGCACTGCATCTTCCGGGAAAAATAAGGGCGAAACTTTCCAAGATGAGTGTGGCATTCTGCTTCGGGACAGCGAGTCCGCCTCAAAAACAGGAGCGTTTTCATGACCTCCAAAAACATCATTGAAAATATGAAAAAGCATTGCCGTCTCAAGGCCTACCGGCTGGACACGGCGTACGCGAAACACCGGATTCAGCGGTCGAAAATCAATCTGCGGCTCTATGGGGAAATAGCGACTTCGCAACGGTTCAGCTGGCTCCCGGGCAAGACCGACGGCCAGACCATTTCGATCCGCAATGGAGGGCTCAAGATCGATCTGAAGGAGCTGTCGGAATCCCCTTCCGCCGTTTTCAAGCAGATCAATGAATTCTTCCAGAATCTCAATATCCCGGAGATGGAAGGGGCCGAGGATGTCCTGATCCGAATCGCCGGGATTGCCAATGACACGGCTTTGTGGGCGACGGACCTGCGCCCTTTCGACAAGACCCTTCCTCCGGCGGAACGGCTCACCATCCTGGAGTCCTACGACCGGAGGATCACGGAGCAGCTGGGATACTGGATGGACATCGGCGACAACATCGCCGGGGATATTTTCATTCCGGAAAATTCCAGAATCCGTCCCTACTATCTGAACAACCGTTTCGTTCGTGCCGAGGATCCCCATTATGTTTTCAATACCGAGAATGGTGGAGCGATCATCTACTCGGTCGAACGCAAGGTGCTCCAAGGGGTTCTGGTGGAACTGCCGGTGTCCTACTATGTTTTCGGCACCCAGGAAGAGTTCCCTTTCCATATCCTGCCGCAGCGGGAAGGCTCCCGCCTGTATCCGCTCTACAATCTGGAGAAACTCCGCCGTTTCCCGGAGACGCCCGTCGTGATGACCGAGATTCTGGAGTTGGCCGCCGAGTTCAACAGGTCCTCCGAAGAACTGATTTTCACGAGCTTCTATGGAGGCGTCGAAACGGCTCCCCATACGGATGTCCGCCCGCTTTTCGGGAATCGCCGCAGGACGTATTACCTCCTGATCGACCGTCCCGGCTGCCACGATGCTTCGGAGAAATTCCGCACGGCGCTGGCCATGGCCGAGAACTTCCGGAAGTATGACCGCCAGCTGTCCTTCCTGGAAGTGCTCCAATTGCGATGGAAAGAGAAGCCGAACGCCAAGATCACCGATCCCGTGGAGGCCGGGTTTTCCGGTTTTGCCGAAGTGCCCATGAGCGAGTTTCTGAAACGATGTCGGGAACAGGGCATCTCCCTTCCGGACTCCCTGCTTGAGGAAGACCTCGGGCTGGTCTCCGGAACCGATGCGGAAAATGTTCGCGACGAAATCGAATTTTTGACTCCGATCGCCAACCAGGGCTCGCTCTGCGTTCTCTATGCCCGTCAGAAAGCCGGAAAGAGCTTCCTTGCCCTTCACCTTGCCCTGAGCATGGCCTATGGAATCGACCCGTTCCCCGACCGCTGGACCAATGCCGACGGAAAACCGCATACGGTTCTTTATTTCAGCGGGGAAATGCGGCAGGGGATCTTCAAAAAAAGAAAGATGCGCGCCGACCTCTTCCTGAAACCCTCCGCCAAGGTCAAGGACAACATCCTCTTTAAACACGTCCGGGGACGTTCTCTCGCCAATCCAGACGACCGGAAATACTTCGACCGCTGCATCGAGGAAGCCGGTCACCGCAGTCCCGCCGGAGAGGTCGCCATGATCGTATTCGACAACTGGCAGTCCCTCTGCGATTCGCCCTCCGTCCGGGGTTCCTTCATCGCCTTCTACCGCTGGATTGAGAAGTGGCTGGACCTCGGGGTTCACGTGGAGCTGGTCAACCACACCAATAAAAACGGCGCGATCCTCGGATCCGGCGGAATAACCGCTTCCGTGGACATGAGCATCCAGCTTTACCGCGCCTCCGACGACGATACGATCCGGATTCTGGTGTCTCCGGAAGACGTGCGGGACGGAAAACGATCGCTTTTCGCTCCCTTCATCGCCTCCTACGATTTCGACAATACCCAGGACGGCTGGACTGTCACAGAGCCGGAGGAAAAGGAATTGGCGAAAATCCTCAGCTGGAATCAATCCGGATGCAAAGGGTCTCTCGCCTCTCATATTATAGGTCATTCCACTAATTCAGACAACCATCAGGAGGACGAAACGGACGATTTTGACGACGGGGAGGAGTGATTTTCCCCTGAAACGGAAAATCGTTTTTTCAGGAAAAAGAGTAGTATCTTAATGCACTCCCTCTTTTCTCCATCTCTCTTTCCCTCTTGTATTTCTGACACCCATGAGAAGATCCTGCATCGTATCATGTGGAAGAAGATCAAGGGGAAAGAGTCTTCCTGATTCAAAGTAACAATCCATAAGAGGTAACACCATGAAAGAGAAGAAAGATACCAAAGATGTCTACAGGAAGGAAACCTATGAAGGGTATCCGGTTCTTGTCAATAACGAGAAAAATCAATACTGCAGAAGGAGTATGCTGAAAGTCCTGAAAGACACCTTTGATGCTGTCCAAACTCAGCCCAAGACCTTCTTCATGCGGTATGATGTACGCTTCCCGAAAGAAAGCACCGATATTCCACATTCCAATCAACTGATCTCCGAATTCCAGTCCGACTACATCAAGGAACTGAGCCGGAAAAAATGGAATCCGAAATACGTCCTCACCCGGGAACAGAGCCGAGAGAAACATCAGCACTATCACGGAATCCTCTTTCTGGACGGTCAGAAGGTGCAAGACATCTCCCAACCGATTGCCATGGCGGAACGAATCTGGCAGCGGAAACTGGAACTGCCCCCTCCGTCCGATCCTCCGAAAAAAGAAGGGGAAGCAAATCCTCATAACCACTTGATCGATCCCTGCACCCGAGCTCGTTCCGGCGAGACGGTGAAAAACGGAATCATGCTCCGAAACGATGATCCCCAGTGCGAAGAAAAACGAAAAGAGTGTTTCAAACGGGCAAGCTATCTGGCCAAAGTCAATACGAAAAGCGGCGGGAAGGGAATCCGCGAGATATTTTCTTCCCGGGCAGTCAAACCCAAATAAATAACAAACCTTCACAAAGAAAGGACTGAATCGATGACATCATGAATTCCACGATGAATCTCCCGTCCGCAACATGGCCTTCCGTTAAGGCTGGCTGCAGGACCCTCGGAAGCACGATTGTTTCCGTTGTATCTTTGAGAGATTCAATTTCACGCTTTCGGACGGAAGGAAGCGCGGTCCCATGAAGATGCTTGCAAAAGCACCGATACGAGGGACAACGGTGAAGCTGGTCGGAAGACTGCTTCAACCAATAGCTGACACGGGAGTCATTACGATCCCGGAATTCAACGAAATCATGGCCAATCTGCGGAACTTGTCGCAGAAAGGTGAAGTGCTTCCGATGATCCTGCCGAAACTGCTGGATCAGAAGGAAGCCGCGGAGATGCTGGGGATCAGTTTCCCTCATTTCCGTAACATGGAGCGCGAAGGGGTTTTCCCCTTCAAAAGAAAGAAAATCGGAACGGCCGTGCGCTATTTCAACACGGACATTCTGAGCTACATCTTGAGTCTGGAAGACTGTGAAGAACCGTCGAAAGAAGCGGTTCAGCAAGCAGTCTGACTCGTCATGGGGAGGAAGAGATTTCTCGCTCTCCTCCTCCCCGTGTTTTTGGAATATCAGTCTTTCAAAATCGAATGCAGTTTTTCGAGAGTTTTGCGGCTTCCGGGCGGGTTGCTTTCCAGAAGTTCCAATGCCTTGCGGATCCGCTCCTGCGGAGAGGATACGTCCGACATCGTGGAACTGATGGCTGCGATCGCCTGCTGCTGGGCGGCGTCTCCTACGTGGGTGTAGTATTTATCCGCAATTTCCGAGTCTGTCCCCAGGATCGACAGCAACGCCGCTTTCGAAACATTGGCGGCGGCACAGAACGAAGCAAAACTGTGACGGAGGGAATGGAAGCCGTAGACCGTAACTTTTTTCGTGCGGCCCGGAATGCTGACGGAAGGTTCGACTCCGATCCAGCGAATCACCCGGAGCACATCGAGATCCACCAGATTGTTCCCGACGTTCTTGCCTGCCTCGTTGGTCTGGTTGTAGCGGGCTGCGGTTTTGGGGCAGACATACGCATCGACCTTCCATACAAGAGCCTCCTGCAAGGCGGCATACAGTTCCGGCGCAATGGGAATGGTCACCTCTTTGCCCGTCTTGAACTGTTTGACGAAAATCTGCCGCCGTTCCAGATCCACGTTCTGCCACTGCATCAGAACACAGTCTTTCAGCCGCTGTCCCGTGAACATCCCGATATGATACACAATCCGGATTTCAGCTTTGTTCATCAGCTTCCGGTTCGGGTTTTCCAACTCCCGCAGAAGAGACTGTTCCTGTTCCCGGGAAAAGGCTTGACGGCGCACGATGGTATCCTGTTCTTCCCTCCTGTTCCGCATCAGGGTTTTCGACTGGAAGGGATTTTGACCACCAATATATTCTTTCATGACTTCCAGAATTTTCCGGATACGCTTGATTTTCCGATTATGCGTATCCACTGCCTGATTTATATCTCGAAGATGGGCGGCATATTCTTCAGCCACGTCCGGAGTGATCTCCGTAATTGAGCGAATGATCGTATGCTTTTTCTTGCGGTCTTTCGTTGGAAGGGGATTGGTAACATAATCAACGAAGGCTTGAAACGAAGCTTGATAGGAAAGTCGTTCGCTGACAGTATATGGCATGGCACGATCAGGATGCTTGGAATATTTCTCCCAGACCTCATTTAACGGAAGATCAAGTGCTTTTTTAGCATACCCTTTTGCTGCTTTCACATGAGCGGCGACAACCTCCACGCTTTTTGCCTTGGTGACCGGGACCAACTCACTGGCTTTTCTTTCAGCCTCTTCCCGGTTGCAGGTCCGGAGGGGGATTTCTTTCCGCTGACCGTTTACCTGATAGCGGTAATAAAAAGGACCGCCGGGGGCCTTTTGACGAATGGAACCGAATTCGAGTTTCATACAGAACGCCTTTGTTCTTCTTGCCATGACTCTTCACCTGAAAATAACAGGGTAAAGCACAATATATCACGGCAAAGAAAAAAAGAAACCCGAAGTGGGGAGAAATGGGGAATTTTTCATTATTTTGAACCTAAAAATGGTGGGCGATGAGGGATTTGAACCCCCGACATTCACGGTGTAAACGTGACGCTCTAACCAACTGAGCTAATCGCCCGGACGTCTGTAATACGGACTGCGCTTTTCCGGATGAAAACCCGCGACCCATTATAAATGTGGCTGTACAATACAGAATTGCGACCTCTGGAATTTACAGGCAAAAGTCAAAAAATCAAGCGGAGGGCAGAAAAAACACTCCCTTTTCTGAAAAATAACGGTAATTTTCTGGACTCCGGACGGGAAAAATGCTCAAGGCGTGTTATATTAATATGTTTTTATTCATCGGCAATAACCAATTTCAGGAGTAAAATCTAATGCATACTTTTAGAACGCATACTTGCGGCGCCCTGCGGAAAGAGGATGTGGGAGCGACAGTTCGTCTGTCCGGATGGATTCACAGCGTCCGCGACCACGGGGGAGTCATTTTCATCGACCTTCGCGACCATTACGGGAAGACCCAGATCGTCATCGATCCGAAGATGAGTTTCTATCAGGAACTGGACCGCTGGCGTGTCGAAACCGTGGCCTGCTTCACTGGACTTGTCGTGGCCCGGACTCCCGAAACCGTGAATCCGAAACTGTCCACCGGGGAAATTGAAGTGGCGGCGCAGGAAATGGAAATTCTCGGCGACGCGGAGGTTCTTCCCTTCCAGATTGCCAAGGAGGAGGCGGCTCCCGAGGCGCTGCGTCTCAAATACCGGTTCCTGGATCTTCGCCGCGAGACTCTTCATGAGAACATCATTCTCCGTTCCAGGGTGATTGCGGAAATCCGCAAGGAAATGACCGCGATGGGATTTCTGGAATATCAGACCCCGATCCTGACCAGCAGTTCTCCCGAAGGTGCCCGCGACTTCCTGGTTCCGAGCCGTCTTCACCCCGGACAGTTCTACGCGCTTCCGCAGGCGCCCCAGCAGTTCAAACAGCTTCTGATGGTGGCCGGATTCGACCGCTATTTCCAGATTGCTCCCTGTTTCCGCGACGAGGACGCCCGTGCGGACCGTTCGCCCGGCGAGTTCTATCAGCTGGATATCGAAATGAGTTTCGTGACGCAGGATGATATTTTCGCGATTCTCGAGAAGCTCATTCATCATATTTTCACGAAGTTCAGCACCAAGAAGGTTGATCCCGCTCCGTTCGTGCGGATTCCGTATCGGGAAGCCATGTTCAAGTATGGTTCCGACAAGCCGGATCTGCGCAATCCTCTCCAGATGATCGATGTCTCGGAAGTCTTTGCGAACAGCGGTTTCAACGCGTTCGCTCAGGCGGTCAAGAACGGCGGCGTTATCCGTGCGATCAAGGTTCCGGGAATCGGCGGAACCCAGCCGCGCAAGTTCTATGACGACATGATCGCGTTCGCCCAAGCGGCCGGTGCGAAGGGCATGGCGTATATCATCTGGGCGCCGGAAGGCGAGAAGAGCCCGATCGTGAAATTCATGAGCGCCGACGAGCTGGCGAAGCTCCGCGAGCTGGGTTCCATCAAGACCGGCGACGTGATGTTCTTCCTGGCGGACAAGGCGGCGAAGGTCATGTCGATCGGCGGACAGGTCCGGACGGAGCTCGGCAACAAGCTGGGGCTGATCGATCCGAACGTGTTCAAGTTCTGCTGGATCGTCGATTTTCCGATGTTCGAGCTGGATGAGGAGACGGGAGCCGTTATCTTCAGCCACAACCCGTTCTCGATGCCGCAAGGCGGAATGGAGGCGCTTCAGACGAAGGCGCCGCTGGACATCTATGCGTATCAGTATGACATTGTCTGCAACGGCGTGGAACTTTCCAGCGGAGCGATCCGTAATCATCGTCCCGACATCATGTATAAGGCGTTTGAGATTGCCGGTTACGATAAATCGGTGGTGGATGAACGGTTCGGCGGTATGATTCACGCCTTCAAGCTCGGCGCGCCTCCGCACGGTGGAATTGCCCCCGGCGTCGACCGGATGGTGATGCTGCTGGCCGACGAGCCGAATCTCCGTGAAGTGATCGCATTCCCGCTGAACCAGCAGGCGCAGGATCTGATGATGAATGCGCCCGCCGAAGCGGAAATGAAACAACTCCGAGAACTGCGGATCGTTCCGGTTCCTCCCGAACTGAAATTCGAAGAGACTTTCAAGCGTCTGCAATCCGAGGCCGCGAAAATCAGAGAAGCTGAAACGGCTGCGCGGGAGGCTGCAAAGTCCTGACAGAACCTGAATTGAAAAGGGGGTTTCGACATGTTGGCATACGGCGTCCAGAAAGGCGACCGCCGGAGGAAGAAGGGCACCTATCTCCTCCTGCTGTTTCTGATTTCTGTTTTTGCCGTTTGTGTGGCATTCTTCCTCTGGCGGTTTGTGGAAAAGGTTGCGGATTATTTTTCCCGCGAGACCAAGTATGACGAAATCATTCAGGCGGCCGGGCTCCGCAATGGAGTAGACCCCTACCTGGTCAAGGCGGTTATCTGGCGTGAAAGCCGTTATGACCGCACAGCGCGCGGGTTTAAGGGGGAGATCGGCCTGATGCAGATCCGGCCGGATTTCTCGGCGGTCGACTGGGCCAAAGCCCGCGGCTTTGAAGCCCCGTCGCGCGGCGCCTTGTTTGATCCGGCGCTGAACATCGAGATCGGGTCCTGGTATCTGGGAAAAGCGTTGAGACGCAACCGGTTTTACCGCGATTCAGTGGTGCTTGCCCTTTGCGACTACAATGCGGGAGCCCGCCGTACCGATGATTGGAAGCCGGCCGATCCAAACACCCCCATGCAGGGTAGAATCACCATCCCGTCCACCCGTTCGTATGTGGAGGACATTCTGGCCAAATATCATGAATACAGAAGGAAAGCCAACCTGAAAGAATAGAGGAGAGCCCATGAAAAAATGTTTGAAACCCATTGCCTGCGTGATTCTGGCAGCCATCTCCTCATGGATGTCGGCGGACGCGGAAAACAACAAACCGTGCATGCGGATTGACTTTACCAATCGCACCAATGACGGAAAGGCTGTCACCGGCTGGGTCTATCGGGGCAAACTGGGTACTCCGGGCGCTTCCTACAAGGTGGTCACGCTGGACGGCGTAAAGGTCCTGAAGCTGGAGTCCAAACAGGGAACCGGTACGCTTCTGTTCGATATCTCCAAGGTCGATCTTAAGAAATATCCGATCATGCGCTGGAAGTGGCGGGTGGACTGTATTCCGAACGGCGCAGACGGGCGTGAGGTTTCGAAAGACGACCAGCCGATTGGAATCTATGTAGGATACGGCGGTCTTCTTTCCCAGACCAGCGTGGCTTTCCGGTGGGAGGGCAACACGCCCAAGGACACCACCGGCTCCGTCCAGTACGGAATGGGGGCGATCAGCGTCAACTGGAAATGCATCCGCAACAAGAGCGACAAACTGGAGACCTGGTATGTGGATGAATGCAACGTCTACAAGGCGCTTTCCGCCACAGGAAAAGTGACCGGAAAGATCGTGCTGACTCTTTCGACCAACTCCCAGTATACCAAAAGTTCCTCCCTGTCTTACATAGAATATGTGGAATTCCTGCCGCAGCCCCTTCAGACGGCGGAAGCAAAACTGAAAAAGGAATAGAACCCATGTCTTTCATCGAAAAACTTGCCTGTGCGTGGAAACAGAATAATTCTCTGGTCTGCGTCGGACTGGATCCCGATCTTGCCAAACTGCCGTCTTGCGTGAAATCTCTGAAGAACCCGATTTTCGAGTTCAATAAAGCCATCATCGACGCCACCTGCGATCAGGTCTGCTGCTACAAGCCGCAGATTGCCTGCTACGAAGGCCAGAATGCCGATGAGGACCTGGCGATGACCATGACGTATCTCAAGTTCCGCTGTCCCGCTGTCCCGGTGATCCTCGACGCCAAACGCGGGGACATCGGCAACACCAGCAAAATGTATGCGGACGCTGCCTTTATCCGTTACGGAGCGGATGCCGTGACCGTCAATCCCTATATGGGAATGGATGCTCTGAAGCCGTTTCTGGATTTCGCGGACCGCGGAGTCGTTGTCCTCTGCCGCACGTCCAATCCGGGCGCGAAAGAGATTCAGGAACTTACGATGTCTGACGGCACGCCGTTGTATAAACACGTTGCCGCGCTGGTTGCCGGACCGTGGAACTACAATGGAAACACCATGCTGGTCGCCGGAGCCACTTTCCCGGCAGAACTGGGAGAAATCCGGAGAATCGTCGGAAACATCCCTCTGCTGGTTCCCGGAGTCGGTGCGCAGGGCGGCGATCTGGAAGGTGTCCTGAAATTCGGTCTCACCGCGGATAAGACGGGGCTTGTGATCAATTCCTCCCGCGGTATTATTTTTGCCTCGCCCGGCGAGGATTTTGCACAGAAAGCGGGTTTGGAAGCCCGGAAATTGAAAGAGGCGATCAACGCATACCGCCAGAGACTTTGAAAAAAGTTTTCTTTCATCCTTTCCCCGCCTGATGAAAAACAACATTTTTTTTCATCGGATGGAGGTCTTCGGTAGAGGGGAGTGGGCATTCCTTCCGTAATTTCGGCATTTGATATCTTTCCGCAGGCTCCCCGCGTAATCATATGCGGAGGAGACCGTGTGGCTTACCGCCCGGCGTCCGGCTGAGAACCGGGAATCAACGATCAGGACGCAACTCAATTCCGGGCATAAGGCAACCGCGCGTTTCAAGTGATAAAGAATATTTTGCTTCCTGCAATCGAAAATCCTCGCCAGTTCGGAATAGGACAGACTCGGATTTTCCATCTTCGCTTCCACGATCCGGTAGGTCTCCGGATACTTTTCCTTGAGGGCAATCATCAGCATGACCGCCTGTGACAGTGCGGAAAACAACTTCTTTTTCAGATCGATTTCATCCATTTCCTTGTATGCGGGATGCATGACCTGAAGACTCCGTGAAATGGCGGAGTCCGCCCTGTGATAGGAAAGCGGCCGTGGATCTTGTGCCGCACGGCAGTTTGCACAGGGCGTTTTTTCATAGCTGATGGTTTTTTGCGGGGTGTTTCCGCAATTGTGACATCCGAACATGATATGAAACCTCCTTTTTGGGTTGTTGACAATGGTCGGAGCGTCAAATAAAAAACAGCGTTTTCATTGGAGTATTTGGCCGTCACGACATGAACGGGAACTTTTTATTCCATCTTAAGCAGCTTGTTACAAGCTGTTTGTGATTATAATTGTTTATTTTTGTTTGTTATTTGTTTCGTAAAATAAAAAAATGCTCTTTTTGATTTATAATTTATGGCTGTGATATAATGTTTCCGGGAAACAATTAATTTGTGTTTGTTGTAAATAATTTCAAGCCGAAAATAAAAAATATTGAAAAATATACTAAAGAAAACTTGTAAATAATGTGTTTATCGGTATATATTATATATTATGAATATGACTCCTTATATGTAAGACAAGGATGGAAGACGATGAGAACGATCGATGAAAATATAAAAAAGATATTGTGGAGCGCTGTAAAAAAGCAGGGAAGTGTTCTTCATCTGAGTCGCTTGCTGGGGGTTTCCCACAGTACTGTTTTATTCTGGCTGAATGGAAAAATAAAAAGCATTTCCACAGACATTTGGTGCGAAAGGGTATATCCGTTTCTTGAGGATGAATTCATACGGCATTTCCCGGGAATGAGTGTGGGGGAAATCCGACAGAAATATTACAAGGGGATCGATGAAGAAGGGTTGAAAGTTATTTCTGTCCCTCTGATGAACGAGCAGGATTTGCTGCGGTTTGAGCTTCCGTTCGAGAACATGGAACGCTATGCGTCACAGAAGGCATCTTCCCACGTTGCTTACGAAGGGAAGCCCGGGTGCAAGTATTACGCGGTTCTGCTGGCGGATTCGATGACGGTGCTGGGTGAACCCCAGGAGGTGATTGTATTCTTCATGGAAAACGATTATCTTCAGGACGATTGTTCCGTGCTGGTAAAACTGTGCGGGAAACAGCGCCTGACCCTCTGCCGTTACCTGAGAAAGGATTCTTGGGTCTGCCTTCAGGATATTTCCTCGGGACGTGAGATCAACTCCTGGTTTCTGGGGGAAGGGCGGCCCATTCTGGAATGGCTCTTTCCTGTGGTAAGTGTGCGCATCTGCTGCCGTGAAAATCCTCAGGAGTTGAATCTGGATGAAAAAAGCCAAAAAAACTCGGGTTTCTACTTGACAAACTTGGATTCTCGTGTAAATTAAAGCCTGTTTCAGCCATAGTATCTGGCGAGAAACTTTTGCTCGGGTGGCGGAATGGCAGACGCGCTAGCTTGAGGTGCTAGTGGAGCGATCCGTGGGAGTTCGAGTCTCCCCTCGAGCACCATTTTTACGCCCATTTTTTCCCTAAAAGGTGCCATTAGGTGGCATCGGCAGTTTGATTTGACCCACCGTTGCGTTATATTTCATCGTAAAAAGTCGTATGGGGTACAGGGAAAGAAATCATG